>Ga0209099_1000425_pt1 | contig 50337 bp, 38 predicted proteins | sample AD_JPNHW2_MetaG_FD_184430 | JGI IMG/M metagenome (GOLD analysis project Ga0209099, IMG submission 184430) | Active sludge microbial communities of municipal wastewater-treating anaerobic digesters from Japan - AD_JPNHW2_MetaG (SPAdes) (version 2) | ecosystem: Engineered > Bioreactor > Anaerobic...
TTGGTCTTGATTTAGTTTTTGTTTTTTAGACACTACAAAATTAATCAATTTCAATGCTACTATTTATTTGATATTCAACTATTTATAAACATTTACTGTTCATAACTCTTATCCCGAACTCAGGTTAATACGATGTCTTCATAAAAAAATATTGGAAAGCAAACTTAGTAAAAAGAAGCATTTAATAAATCACAATTTTTTCAAAAGTGTTTTTATCTCCCGAAATAATGGTTATAAAATATATCCCTTCATTATATGAAAATGCAGGTATTGATGTGGATTCGCTTATGGTATATTCGTAAATCTTTTGGTTGGTAGTGGAGTATATTGTTACGGTATAAATATTATTTTCTTCATTATTAAATACAATATTTATATTATCACTTTTTTTAATGTAACTTGGTAAAACAGTTATAAAAGGAGCGTCAATAGAATATTCTATATATATAATTATAGAATATTCGTACTTCCCGTCAAAATCAGTTTGTTTAATTCTGTAATAGTTTACCCCTTCAATTGGATTATTATCAGCATAACTGTAATTGATTAATGAATTGCTATTCCCAGAACCTTTAATTATTGAAAGAGGTAAAAAATTTATTCCATCAGATGCTCTTTCAATAGTGAAATAATCATTATTTGTTTCGGAAGCAGTAGCCCAATTTAAATCAATGTGTTCATCATCTTTAACAGCATTGATATCAATAAATTCAACAGGCATAGGATCATTTTTAAATCTCCAGCTGAATTTAGCTAAAGTATCTATTCTGAATCCATCCCACCATGTATTCATGGTTCTTACATCTCCAAATAAATATGGCCAAGTATGTGCCGGTCCATACTCACCTTCTATATTAGTTGTTCCATCAGTGAAGTTAGAATCATCCCAGTAAATTTTACAAGAGCCGGAAACAGGGCGGATCCGGTTTACGATATACCCTTTATCGTTTGTTTCCGGATCATAAAGGGGGAAATTAGTAACACCAGAGTAAAATGCAGCTGAAGAAACAACAACTTCATCGGATTCAACAGTAATACCTTCACCATCTTTTCCATCCCATGAAACAGTATCAATAGTACCACCAGTTACCGCTTTTACAATTACTACATCTCTTGAGTTAGGCTGGTATCCGGGGGTTCCGTTCAACTCAATAACCATTTCAATTGTTCCGGATTCACTCATCTTTAAAGTAAATAAAGCAGGTTCACCAACAAAAGGTGTATCAACAAGCGCCAGGTTTTCCATCATGATAGGTATATCACCGGAAGGATAACAATTTATATCAGGATCGTTAAGGAAAATTTTATATTGCGGTCTTGTTGAATTTCCGGCAACGGATTTTCTGTTTTCATTTGCATCGCCTGTAACAGAAGTTCCGGAATTATTACAAGAAATAGTAAAACCAAAGGGTTGAATCCCATTCATACTAAACTCCGAAACATACATATCTTCGGAGTAACTGTAAAATTTACCCCAATACCTGTTCGAGTAACTTCTGGTATTTAGATCCCAACAATATGACCACATTCTGCCTTTTATCCTGTTTGTTGTAGATGTTGCTACTGTTAAATCAAATAAATCAAAATGATATGCTGTAGTTGTGCCTTCGTAACTTGTAGTAAATTCAATGTAATAATCCCCATTCATAGTGGGTGTGAATACAATTGGTGTATAACCTTTAACGGGTGTTCCTGAAATTATTGGTCCGGCTACAGCCTGGGAATAATATTTTATGTAACCAGTTCCTGATGCGGGAATAGTTTTCCTGGTTTTAGCTACATTCCCATTGGGATCCATAATTCTATACGTTGCAGTTTCAGAACCTGATAATACATGTTTAAAACCAATATATACTTTTTCAGTGGTGTAATCTTTAATGTGAAAATATAAACGGTGCATTAAATCGCTATTTGATTCTAATGCAAATGGACGCCCCATGTCATTGATTTGCATGTTTCCATAATAGGATGAATCTGGTCGGAATTCTTTTGTCCCTTCAGCTTTTACAATAATGATATTTAAAAAATAGAAAAAAGAATAAAGCAGTATGGTTATTTTGAAGGATAATGTGTAAAAATTGGGTTTCATTAAAATCGTTCATTATAATATTGCTTTCTTATCTCCAATATAAGAAATTTTTCATGAAAAGTCAATAGAGATACTATTGTTTAGTGCTAATACCAATTATTATAATACAAATATTTACAATCAGTCGATGACAATAAACATGAAAGTAATTAAAATATCAATAAAATAGGGGAGATTACCATTCTGATAAAAGGGAGTCCATTTCGCGTCTGTCTTTTTTAGTGGGACGTCCGCTTCCTTTGTCGCGTGTAATGAAATTAGATTTATGTATCATTTCAATTTTTTTATACTCTTCAGGGGGAGTAAGGTCTTCAACAAATTGAACGGCCAGCTTTGCTGATACCCGATTTTCTGTCAAGCCGATGACTTTTATTTTTTTATTTAATTGACCAATTCTTACATAAATAATTTCACCGATTTTCACTTCACGTGAAGCTTTAACAGTTGCTTCACTAATTTCAACTTTCCCTCCTTTACAGGCATCAGCTGCAAGACTGCGGGTTTTAAAAATACGAACAGCCCAGAGCCATTTATCAATCCTGACACTTGTTACTGTCATCATTTTTTCCTGAAAAATATTTGAATAGGTACACCTGAGAAATCAAATAGTTCGCGTAGTTTGTTCTCCAGGAAACGTTTATAAGAATCACGGATATATTGTGGAAGGTTACAGAAAAAAGCAAATGAAGGTGCATGAGTGGGCAACTGGGTTATGAATTTTATTTTTACAAATTTACCTTTTACAGCAGGCGGAGGGTTTCTTTCAATAATTGGTAAAAAAGTTTCGTTTAATTTTGATGTAGGTATTTTTTTATTGCGGTTTTCGTAAACTTTATTTGCTATTTCGAGTGCTTTGAAAATACGTTGTTTTTTTAATGCAGAAATAAAAATTATTGGAATGTCAGTAAATGGAGCAATCTCATTTTTTATTTTCTCTTCAAAAGATTTTGAAGTATTTGTTTCTTTTTCCATCAAATCCCATTTGTTCACACAAATAACAATACCTTTTCTATTCTTTTCAGCCAGGTGCAGGATATTCATATCCTGTGCTTCAAAACCCAGTGTAGCATCAATCATTAAAATGCATACATCACAATTTTCAATGGCACGAACAGAACGTAAAACAGAATAAAATTCAAGATCTTCATGAACTTTTGCTTTTTTTCTTAACCCGGCTGTATCAACTAAAACAAAATCAAGCCCGAATTTGTTATAACGGGTATAAATCGAATCACGTGTTGTTCCGGCAACGGGTGTTACAATATGTCTTTCTTCTCCAAGCAAAGCGTTTATTAATGAAGATTTGCCTACATTCGGTCTTCCTGCTATTGTAAATTTAGGTAATTCGGGAACTTCTTCTTCTTTATTTATTTCAAATTCTTTTACAATTTCATCAAGCAATTCACCTGTTCCTGAGCCATTAATTGCAGAAATACAATATAACTCACCCAGTCCGAGCTGGTAAAATTCAGCTGCCTCATGGTGTTTGTTTATGGAATCTACTTTATTTACAACAAGATATTTTTTCTTCTCGCTATGACGTAGGATAGATGCTACATCTTTATCCATATCAGTAAGCCCTTCCTTGAAATCAACAACAAAAACGATAACAGAAGCTTCTTCAATGGCCAGTTCTACCTGTTTTTTTATTTCAAGTTCAAAAACATCATCAGAATCATTAACATAACCCCCGGTGTCAATTACTGAGAATTCGAATCCGTTCCAATCAGTGCGACCATAATGCCGGTCGCGTGTAACACCGCTGAAAGAATCAACTATAGCCTGACGCTGACCTATTAACCTGTTGAATAATGTTGATTTACCTACATTCGGGCGACCAACTATAGCTATTATATTGCCCATGATTCTTAATTTAGAAAGCATGCAAAGTTAATGGTTTTTAATTTAACACTGTAAAAGGAAATTTTTTTGGAAAAATTTTGTTAAAAAACATTCATATTAAAACATTGATTACTAAAAATTAGCATATTCAAAAGCTTTTTATATTTTTGCAGCTGCTTAAAGCTGTTTTTTATCAAGGGTTTATAGCAATATGAAAATTAATTTCAAAATATTGTTAACAAATTTGTTAAATAAAAAATTAGTTTTACCTTTGCACTCCCGTTTTATAAGGGGATTTTTTATTTTTTTGAAATAATAACATTTAGTAATGGATACATTAACGTATAAAACAAAATCTGCAAATAAAGATACTGTCAATAAAGAATGGCTGTTAGTTGATGCAGAAAATGAAATTCTTGGAAGGCTTGCATCTGTTGTTGCACGGTTACTTAGAGGAAAATTAAAAACTGAATTTACACCTCATGTTGATTGTGGTGATAATGTAATTATTATCAATGCTGAGAAGATAAGACTTACTGGTAATAAGATGACCGATAAAGAATATGTTCGTCATACTGGTTACCCGGGTGGACAAAGATTTGCAACTCCTAAAGAACTTCTGGCTAAGAAACCGGAAGCAGTTATTGAAAAAGCAGTAAAAGGAATGCTCCCCAAAAACAGGCTTGGTGCCCAGATTTATAAAAATCTTTATGTTTATACAGGAACAGAACATCCTCATGCTGCACAGCAACCTAAAGCTATTAATATTAAAACAATCAAATAATATATGGAAGTTATCAATGCAACTGGTAGAAGAAAAAATGCTATAGCCAGTGTTTTTATAAAGGACGGAAACGGAAGTATTACAGTTAATAATAAAGATTATAAAGTATATTTCCCTACACCTACATTACAATATGTAGTGAATCATCCTCTCGAAACGGTTGAAGCAATAGGAAAATATAATATTATTGCAAATGTAAACGGCGGTGGTGTTACCGGTCAGGCTGAAGCTTTAAAACTTGCTATTGCAAGAGCTTTATGCAAAATCAATCCTGAATCAAGACCTCCTTTGAAAGCAAAAGGTTTGATGAGAAGAGATCCCAGGATGGTGGAACGTAAAAAACCCGGTCAGAAAAAAGCCCGCAAAAGATTTCAATTTAGCAAACGTTAATATTTTACAGGAAATAAATATCACATGACAAAAGTTAGTTATAATGAATTGTTAGACGCAGGTGTTCATTTTGGTCATCTGAGAAGAAAGTGGAATCCTAATATGGCTCCTTATATTTTTATGGAAAAAAACGGGATTCATATTATCGATCTAAATAAAACAGCTGCAAAAATTGATGAAGCTGGTACTGCTATTAAACAAATAGCAAAATCTGGAAAGAAAATCCTTTTTGTAGCAACAAAAAAACAGGCTAAAGATATTGTTGCCGAGCACGTAAAACGTGTTAACATGCCTTTTGTTACTGAAAGGTGGCCTGGAGGTATGCTTACAAATTTTGCTACTATTCGTAAAGCAGTGAAAAAAATGTCGGGTATCGACAAAATGTTCACCGATGGTACTTCTGACAATATGTCGAAAAAAGAAAGACTTCAGATTACCCGCGAAAGAGCTAAACTGGAAAAAAACCTTGGCAGTATTGCCGATCTTACAAGACTTCCTGCTGCTTTATTTATAGTTGATATTTCTAAGGAACATATTGCTGTTGCTGAAGCCAAAAAACTCAGCATTCCAACTTTTGCAATTGTTGATACCAACTCAAACCCAAATGAAGTTGATTTCCCAATTCCTGCAAATGATGATGCTGCAAAATCAATTTCACTGGTAGTTAATGCAATGGTTGAAGCTATCGAAGAAGGTCTAGCTGAAAGAAAATTTGATAAAGACAAACAAATTGAAGATGAAAGAGAAGAAGCATTTGAAGCTGCAGAATTAAAATCAAAAACAATAGTTGAACTTGAAGCACAGGAAGATGAAGAAGAAGTGAAGAAAACCAAAAAAGCTGCTGCTAAACAAGTGTTGAAAGCTAAAGATACTGTAGATACTGAACCTATTGAAAGAAAAGATAAAAAATTCATTCCACGCGGACCCAAACCACAATTAAGTGTTAAAAAGCCCGGTATTGGAAAGAAACCTATTAAATAATTTTAAATAAACTGTACAATGGCAAATATTACTGCAGCCGATGTAAATAAATTACGTCAAATGACTGGTGCGGGAATGATGGACTGCAAAAAAGCTTTAGTTGAAGCAAATGGCGATTTTGATGCAGCCATTGATTACCTAAGAAAAAAAGGACAAAAAGTGGCAAGCAGCCGTGCCGACAGAGCTGCAAATGAAGGCATGGTATTAGCTAAAACCTCTGCTGATTCTAAAAAAGCTATTATTGTAATGATTAGTTGTGAAACAGATTTTGTTGCTAAAAGTCAGGATTTCATGAAACTAACTACTGATGTTGCTGAATATGCAATTAATAATACTCCAGGGAATATCGATGAATTGAAAGCTGCAAATTTGAATGGACGTTCAGTTCAAGAAAACCTTACCGATTTAATAGGTAAAGTTGGTGAAAAAATGGAAGTAGCCCGTTATCAGGTTATCGAAGCTGCAAGAACATACGCATATAATCACCCGGGAAACCGCTTGGGAACAATCGTAGGTTTTAATAAAGACAGTGTTGAAGGACTTGACATGGTTGGAAAAGAAATTGCAATGCAGATAGCAGCTATGAGTCCTGTTGCTATTGATAAAAGCGATGTTACCCAGGAAATGATTGATAAAGAAATTGAAATTGGAAAAGAACAAGCAAGACAAGAAGGAAAACCTGAAGAGATGCTTGAAAAAATTGCCCAGGGTAAATTAAATAAATTCTTTAAGGAAAGTACTTTATTAAATCAGGAATTCGTAAGAGATAATAAAAAAACCGTAGGACAATATATTACGGAAATTGATAAAGATCTTAAAGTAACGGCATTTGCTCGTTTAATGTTAGGAGCATAATTAAAATCAATCAATAAAAAACAAATAATAATTTTATTAAAATGGCAAATCAATACGAAACCGTTTTCATAATGACTCCCGTTTTATCTGAAGACCAGATGAAGGAAACGGTAAGCAAGTTTCAGAAATTGCTTGCAGAAAAAGGTGCTGAGATAGTCTACCAGCACAACTGGGGATTGCGTAAAATGGCATATCCTATCCAGAAAAAATCAACTGGGTTTTATTACCTGATTGAGTTCAAAGCAGAAGGTAATACTGTGAGAGATCTCGAGATTAACTATAAACGCGATGAACGCATACTTCGTTTTTTAACGGTAAAACTCGACAAATATGCAATAGCATATAACGAAAAAAAACGTACTAACGAAAAAGAAAAAGCTAAGCCTTCTAAAGAAAGAGCAGAAGCGTAACCAGGTAATCATTTAAAAAATTATTAAAATGGCACAACAAGGTTCAGAAATAAGATATTTAACACCCATTAATGTTGATATCAAAAAGAAAAAATATTGTCGTTTCAAAAGAAGCGGTATTAGATACATTGATTATAAAGATGCTGATTTTCTTCTGAAATTTATTAACGATCAGGGAAAAATATTACCTAAACGTATTACAGGAACATCTGATAAATACCAAAGAAAAATTGCTCAGGCAGTTAAAAGAGCTAGACACATTGCACTATTACCATTCGTTGGTGATATGTTAAAATAAAATCAGGAGGAAAAGAAAATGGAAGTTATTTTAAAACAAGATATACATAACCTCGGATATAAAAACGATGTGGTTAAGGTTAAAGAAGGATATGCTCGCAATTTCCTTATTCCTAAAAATATGGCTACAGTAGCTACTGAAACTAACCGGAAGATACTTGCCGAAAACATGAAGCAGAGAGCTTTTAAAGAAGAAAAAATTAAAAAAGAAGCTCAGAAAGTTGCTGAAACCCTCGGAAGCATTACTCTTAAAATTGGTGCTAAAGCAGGTACATCAGGTAAAATTTTTGGTGCTGTTAATGCTCTTCAAATTGCTGAAGCAATACAAAAACAATTTAATGTTGAAATTGACCGTAAAAAAATTCATGTTGACGGTGAATCAATAAAAGAACTTGGAACTTATTCAGCTAAAGTTATTCTTCATAAGGAAGTTAAACTTGATGTGAAATTTGAAGTGGTTGCTGAGTAATTAGTTATAAAAATATTTAAACCCGCTGAGAAATCTGCGGGTTTTTTTATTCTCAAAATTATTTTAATTCATAATGAAAGAAAAGTTATTCAACAATAAAATTGTATTAAATTTGACACTTAATTTAGAATGAGATTTTTATGACCGTATTAATTAAAGAAGTCAAAAACAAATCGGATATTAAACAATTTGTTAATTTCCAATTCGATTTATATAAGAATAATAAATTCTGGGTTCCCCCAATAAAATCAGCAGAAATTAAATCATTGCTTCCTGAAAACCCTGCAAATGATTTTTGCGATTCACGTTTTTTCCTTGCATTTAAAAACAACAAATGTGTTGGAAGGATTGGTGCTATAATTAATAAAAATTATAACGAAAAAGTAAATCAAAAATTCGGAAGAATTAATCGTATTGAATTTATTGATGATTATGAAGTAAGCGAAAAGCTTATCAATACAGCTATCGAATGGTTTAAAGAACAGCAAATGGAATTTGTTCACGGACCACTAGGTTATACTAATCTTGATACTCAGGGATTATTAATAGAAGGTTTCGATTATTTGCCTTCTATTGCTTCGGTTTATCATTTGCCTTATTACAAAGACCATTTTGAAAAATTGGGTTTTGAAAAAGAAAATGATTGGATTGAATTTCGCATGACTATTACTGAAGAGCCTTTGAATAAAGCAAAACGCGGTGCAGAAATTGTAAAAAAAAGATCCGGAGTACAGGTGCTTAATTTTACAAAAAGGAGTGAATTATTACCTTACAGCGAGAAAATGTTTGAAATTTTAAACGATGCTTTCCAGTATTTGCCTTATGTTTCGCCACTTAACAATAAAATGATAAAATTATATTCCGATAAATATTTTAATATACTGAATCCAAAATTTGTCAAGATAGTTGTAAAAGATAGTAACCCGATTGGGTTTTTCGTAGGATTACCATCATTGTCAGTAGCAATGCAAAAAACAAAAGGGAAATTATTTCCATTTGGATTTTTTCATATTTTGAAAGCATTGAAGAAACCAGAAGTGGTTGATATGCTGCTTACCGGTGTTTTGCAGGATTTTCAGAATGCCGGGATTGCTGTAATATTAATTTCTGAATTACAAACCGAAATGATGAAAGCAGGAGTCAATACTCTTGAAACAACAGGTGTTTTTGAAACCAACCAGAATGTTATTGCAAACTGGAAAAACTACGAACATATCCAGCATAAAAGAAGAAGGTGCTTTGTGAAAAAAATATAACGTAAAAAGATTCAGTTATACTGAGTGTTAGAGGTTGCAAGTATATTGAGCCGTAGTCGAAATACGCAAACTCATTCAGCCGAAGTATAAATAATATTTTTGCTACTTGTTCCGTATCGGTATAAATTCAATAAATTTGCATAAATAAAAGCATTATAATGCAAATTAAAACAGATTTTCTGGTAATAGGTTCTGGCATTGCAGGGCTTAGTTATGCGCTTAAAGTTGCTGAATATGGAAAAGTAATTATTATTACTAAGGAAGAAGCGCGGATTTCAAATACAAGTCTTGCACAGGGAGGAATTGCAGCAGTGATGTATAATCCCGATACTTACGAAAAGCACATTCAGGATACTATTGAGGCTGGTGCCGGGTTATGTAATGAAAATATTGTTCGTATCACTATCACAGAATCAAAAGAAAGAATAGATGAATTAGTTAAGTGGGGAACAAACTTTGATAAAACTGTTTCAGGAAGGTACGATTTGGCAAAAGAAGGAGGGCATTCCGAGTATAGGGTACTTCATCATAAAGATAATACAGGAAAAGAAATTATAAGAGCTTTATTAGAGCAGGCAAGGAATCATCCCAATATTGAATTTTATGAAAATTATTTTGCTGTTGACTTAATAACACAGCATCATTTGGGACAAATAATTACCAAAAAAACCCCTAATGTTACTTGCTTTGGAGCATATGTACTAAATCCTAAAACCAATTTAATTGATAGCATATTATCTAAATTTACTTTAATGGCAACAGGTGGGGGAGGTAATGTATATTCAATTACTTCTAATCCTCCTATTGCTACAGGTGATGGCGTTGCTATGGTTCACCGGGCGCGTGGAAAGATTGAAAATATGGAATTCATCCAGTTTCATCCTACTATGTTATATAATCCTTCTGAGAGACCTTCTTTTTTAATTACTGAAGCATTAAGGGGTTTTGGTGCTGTGCTTAAAACAACAGATGGCAATGAATTCATGGAAAAGTATGACAGAAGAAAATCACTGGCACCCAGGGATATTGTTGCAAGAGCTATTGATAATGAAATGAAGATTTCTGGCGATGACTACGTATATCTTGATTGCAGGCATTTGAATAAAAATGATGTGATCAATCATTTTCCAAATATTTATGCAAAATGTTTGAGTATAGGAATTGATCTTTCAAAAGATATGATTCCTGTTATCCCTGGGGCGCATTATTCTTGTGGTGGCATACTAACTAATGAACTGGGGCGGTCTTCAATAAATAATTTATATGCTGTTGGAGAATGTGCATGTACAGGTTTACATGGCGCTAACAGACTTGCTTCAAATTCTCTGCTTGAGGCATTGGTCTTTTCTCACAGGGCTGCTGTGGATTCAATAGGATTAGTAGATTCGGTTAATATTAATGAAGAAATTCCTAGTTGGGATGCTGAAGGTACAGTTCTTAATGAAGAAATGGTATTAATTACGCAAGCAGTTAAAGAATTACAGTTTATTATGTCATATTATGTTGGTATAGTTCGTTCCAATTTACGACTCAAACGTGCTTTAGATAGGCTACAGATTATTTATAGAGAAACAGAAGATTTATATGAAAAATCAATAGTTACCCGAAAAATATGCGAATTACGAAACCTCATTGATATTGCATACCAGATTATAAAATCTGCAATGCGAAGGAAACAAAGTCTGGGACTTCATTATTCATTGGATTATCCATCAGTTAAAAAAAAGTGATATGGCTATAATAAAAACATTAAAAGGGGTTACCCCAAATTTTGGCGATAATTGTTTTTTAGCTGATACAGCAGTAGTAATAGGTGATGTAATTATGGGCGATAATTGCAGCATTTGGTTCAACGCTGTTGTTCGCGGTGATGTTCATTATATTAAAATGGGGAACAAAGTGAATGTACAGGATGGTGCTATCATACATTGTACTTATCAAAAAGCTCCGGTAAATATTGGTAATAATGTATCTATTGCTCATAATGCTGTAGTTCATGGATGTACTATTCATGATAATGTTTTGATAGGAATGGGTGCCATTATAATGGATCATGCGGTAATAGAAAGCAATTCAGTAATTGCAGCGGGAGCATTAGTTCTTGAAGATACAGTTGTTGAATCGGGAAGTGTTTATGCTGGAGTGCCTGCTAAAAAAGTGAAAACAATTGATAAAGAATTACTCGAGGGGCAAATAAACAGAATAGCCAACAGCTATATTATGTATTCTGGATGGTATAAAGAAAAAGAGGAATAAAAAAACCCGCATTTGCGGGTTTTTTTATTATTTATTTTATTCCTAATTTCTTTTTTACTAAAGGCATGATATCATCTGTTTCTGTAGAGTAAAGAATAACTCCGAGAGCACTGTCGAAAACATAAGTAAACCCATTTTCTTTAGCCACTTCTTCTATAGCTTTTTTAGCTTTATCAATAATAGGTTGAAGCAGTGATGTCTGTTTTTTCTGCAATGAATCGGAAGCATCAGTCTGGAATTTTTCGATACGAGTTTGTAAATCCTGTAATTCTGCAAGTTTTGTTTGTTTTATTAATTCAGATAAAGTAGTATAATTTGTTTGGTATTCAGATGCTTTAGTTTCGTATTCTGAATTCATAGTAGCAAGTAATTTTTGATACACAGCAGCTTCTGCCTGTATTTTAGCAATAGCAGAATCTCTTCCCGGCATCAGCTTTAATAATGAATCGGAATTAATGTGACCAAGTTTAACTTTAGCTTGAGCAAATACGTTAACGGCACAGAAAACCATCAGGATAACAACAGTAGTTTTTACTAAATTTTTCATATTACTTAATTAGGTTAATGTAAATTGTATTAAAATGAATTCCGGGCAAAATTATAATAATTAATTAAAAATCCATTTAATAAGTGATGAATTTATATTTTTTTTTGAAAATACCCGGTAATGATAATTATTCTTTCGTTTTATCATCTTTTACTGTTCCTGGTTTGTATCCAAGTTTTTCAAGTACTTCATCGCTTTTATCAAGTTTAGGATTTGTGTATAACATTGTCAGAGAACCCGATTTATCGAATATAATTCCATAAGAACCTTCTGTTGCCAATTCTTCAATAGCATTATAAACTTTATCCTGTATAGGTTTTACCAATTCCTGACGTTTTTTATATAAGTCGCCATCAGTTCCAAAGCGTTTTTTCTGTAATGCTTTAGCTTCTTTTTCTTTGGTGATAATATCATTTTCTCTTTTGGTTTTTAGATCTTCCGGCAAAAGAACAGATTCCGTTTCAAATTTTTTGTATAAACTGTCAATTGTTTTAAATTTAGCTTCAATTTCTGCCTGCCATTCTATAGAGAGTTCATCAAGTTTGTCTTGTGCTGCTGCATACTCAGGTATATTCTCCAGAATATAATCGCTGTCAACATAAGCATATTTTTGCTGCGAGAAAGCTACTGAACAGAAAAGAGCGAACGCTATTACTAATACTGAACTTTTCATGGTTTATTCCTCCGTTAATTTAATATTTATTTTGCTTAAAATTTATTTGATTAATCAATGGATTGGTTTATTGAAAAATGGAATTGTGATTTATTTGCTCCTGAATCGCCAGGAATTTCGTCGAAGCCATAGCCCCAGTCGAGTCCAAGTAATCCAAACATCGGTAAATAAATACGTACACCAACACCGGCAGAACGTTTAACATCAAATGGATTGAATGTCTTAAAATTACCCCATGTATTTCCTGCTTCTAAAAATCCAATAGCATATATAGTTGCCATAGGATTCAATGATACAGGATATCTTAACTCAAGTGTATATTTATTAAAAATGATACCCCCGATATAATCGCCATCGGAATTAGTTTGTGTTAAAGAATTGTTTGAATATCCTCTCATACCTATTATTTCTCTGCCATCGAGAGCGAAGCCTGATAATCCATCACCTCCAAGATAAAAACGTTCGAAAGGCGGAGGTCCAACTTCTTTTTTGTAATAACCTAAAAATCCAAACTTCGTTCGCGAGCTTAATACCAAATCTCCTGCCAATTTTGTATATACCGATGCTCCAAATTTCCATTTATGGTATTCGAGCCATTTATATTTTTGTTGAGCAGTTAATGAATCATAGTTTCTTTCATTTCCGAATAATTTTTCTAAAACAGAATATGGTGGTGTAGCCTGTATTGTTAATGAGAATTCAGAACCTGAACGTGGATATATTGCATAATCGATAGAATTCCTGTTTAACATCCAGCTGTAATAAAAGTTATTAGATTTTCCGTTAGTGAATGCAAAAGAAGTATAATTTGTAACATTATATACCTGGAAATTGAGTCCATGGTAGCGATTAAAATAATCGTCAGGCCATTTAAGTTGTTTTCCAAGTTGAACAGAAATACCATCAATTATAATAGATTGACGATTCGTTTCACTTTTTGCCACTCCATTTGATTGAACAGAATGATATGCTGAAACGCTTAATGCATTAGGTTTTTTACCTCCCAGCCAGGGTTCAGTAAATGATGCATTGTATGATTGGTAATATATTCCATTGGATTGGGCTCTTATACTTAACTTTTGTCCATTGCCTGATGGCAAAGGTCTCCAGGCATCTTTTTTAAAGAAATTACGAGCAGAAAAATTATTAAATGATAATCCAAGAGTACCGACAATACGCCCAGCTCCCCATCCTCCTGAAAGTTCAACCTGGTCAGAGGAAGTTTCTTCAACTACATATTCAATATCAACGGTACCATCAGCTGCATGGGGGGTAGGGTTGACGGCTAATTTTTCTTCATTAAAATATTTTAATTGTGCCAGCTCACGTTGGGTTCGTATAATATCTGCACGGCTGAATAACTGTCCGGGTTTTGAGCGAACTTCACGAAGGACAACATTATCATTTGTTTTTGTATTGCCTGTTACTGTTACTTTGCTTATTACAGCTTGTTTTCCTTCATATATCCTTATTTCAAGATCAATAGAGTCATTTTCGACTTTTACTTCAACAGGTGTAACTGAAAAAAATAAATAACCATCGTCAAGATAAAGTGAACTAATATCTTTGCTGTCGGTGTTCATGTATAGATTTGCATCAAGAGCTTTCTGATTGAATACGTCTCCTTTTTTTACTTTAAGGATTGCATTCAGGATATCAGAAGAATAGATAGTATTTCCAATCCATGTTACATTTCGAAAATAATATTTGTGTCCTTGATTCACATTAATATCAACATTGATTGTTTTATCATCAAATTTATACACGGTATCTTTTATGATTTTGGCATCCCTGTACCCATATTCATTTAACTTTTCAATGAGGTTGACTTTATCATCTTTATATTCGGATTCAGTAAAACGTGAAGTTGAAAAAATTTTATAAAAGTGTTTTTCCTTGGTTTTCTTCATTGCGTGTTTAAGTTTACCGGATTTTACATCTGTTATTCCGCTTATATTAACCTGGTTGATTTTGACTTTACTTTTTTTATCTACATTGATATAAAGTACAACACCGGTTGAAGTTGCGGTATCTTTTTTCTGAACAATATTAACAGTTGAAAATAAGAAACCTTTATCAGTAAAATAATTTAATATTTTATTTTTTGTGGTCATGATAAGGTTTTCTGTAACCGCATCACCTCGCTGGATTTTTATTTCATCACGGAGTTTATCGGCTTCCGATTTTTTTACACCATTAAATGAAAATCTTGATAACTTGGGTCTTTCAGAAATATAAATATCAAGAAAGATTGTAGTACCAACAATTTTAGAGGCAGAGATTTTAATATCTTCAAAAAGTCCTTGTTTCCATAGGTTATCAATAGCTTTGGTGATTTTATCACCGGGGACTTTAATTTTATCTCCAACAGTTAATCCAGATAAAGTAATTAAAACATTATTATCATAGTTTTCAACACCGGAAACTGTAATACCGCCAATTTCGTAATCTTTTGGATTTGAATAATCAATTTTTGTGTTATCGTCAGATAGAATAACCTGGGAAAAAACAGAATATGAGTTAAACAGTAAGATTATTATTCCAGTAAAAATTTTTTTCATCATCATTTCTTTTTAATTTGTTCGCTTGTCATACCAAACCTTCTTTCTCGATTCTGGAAATCAACTATTGCTTTATAAAGGTCTTCTTTTCTGAAATCGGGCCATAATTTCTGGGTGAAATAGAATTCCGTATATGCAATTTGCCAGAGCAGGAAATTGCTAATGCGGTATTCTCCGCTTGTTCTTATTAACAGTTCAGGATCAGGAATTCCAATCGTAGTTAAATAATTACTGAACATTTTCTGGTCAATTTCATTAATATTTATTTTCCCTTTTTGTACTTCTTGAGCAATTCGTTTAGTTGCATTAACAATTTCCCATTTTGAGCTATAGTTCAATGCCAAAATCAGCGACATTCTTGTGTTTCCTGCAGTTAAATCAATGGCTTCTTTTAGTTCTTTTCTGCAATCTGCTGGAAGCCCATCGGTGTCGCCAATTGTTAGCAAACGAATATTATTCTTTTTTAGTGTTTTGGTTTCTTTATAAATTGTTTTAACCAATAAATTCATCAAAGCATCTACTTCTTTTTGAGGTCTTTTCCAGTTTTCAGTAGAGAATGCGTAAAGTGTTAAATATTTTACTCCTAGTTCTGCAGCTGCTTCTGTAGATTCCCTGACGGATTTGATGGCATTATAATGCCCAAATATTCTTGTTTTTCCCTTTTGTTTTGCCCAGCGTCCGTTGCCATCCATAATGATAGCAATATGCAGAGGCAATTTATTTGTGTCAATTTTTTCTTTTAAACTCATTAAAAAAAATATTTATAAAAAAGACCTCATTGTTAAAAATGGATGAGGTCATAATGAATAACCAATATTTAAACTATATTCAATCTTTTCTTAAAAAATCTCTAAACTTATGATGTTTGCTGCTAACGCCGGGACATGGAATATCACCGCCAGTTTTAAATTTAAAAGTAATAAATCCTCCGACGAAAGAATACCAATCTTTGGTAACGGAATTTCCTCGCTGTAATCCGGTATTATCGCTATCACCTGTTTTGTCGGCCAGAGCTGCTGCAACGACACCATTTTCGGCAGAAAGTATTGCTGGGTCAGCATATGTGGTGCTTACATCATCAATGTAATCAGTAATAGTTTTTCGTAAACCCCATTCTAAACCAACTGAAACTTTTTTCCCGATACTATATTTAAATCCCAGTCCAAAAGGAAACGATATATTGGTTAGTGAATATGGTTTTCGTACAGAAGAATATTGTGAAGTTCCTTGTCCTTCGGTTCCAAGCGGTTTTAAGTCATACCAAGTACCGTTATATTCTGCTTTAGGGTTAAAACTGAAAATTGCAATGCCTCCAAAGATGTATGGTGTGAAATAATTTTTTTCTTTATTACCGGTAATATAAGGCAGAAAATTCAACTCCAGTTGAGGAGATATTTCAAAAATATGAGATTTAAAACTAAGATTACGTTGTTCATTAAATTTTGCAACAGCATCATCACCTTCAACATTTCCGTACAGTCCATCAATTTTTAAAGCCCACCGCGGATTGAAAATATACCTGTAAATAATGCCTCCTGCTGGTTTTGACAGAAGAAAATGTTTATATGGATTCAAATCGCCAAGATAGTATGTTGTTCCCAGCAGAATGCCAATTTCATTACGTTGAGCAGAAACATTCAAAGCAAAAGAGTAAGTACAAAACAGTATTATAATTATTTTTTTCATTTAGGAAAAGTACCTTATTTAAATTTAGGTAACGTAAATCTACCCTTAGGTATTTTGTAATAGAACGTAATTATTCCAAACATATAAGAATCTTTATCGCGTACATCTCCTCGTTGTTGCCCGGGATAGGTTACATTATAAGGATTTCCGCATTCGGGTGGTAAAGAATAATTTGTTGGGTTTGAAAAGTATGCTGCTAAATCACCTTTTTCCTGTTGAAGAAAATGTGGGTTCACATATGTTTTGCTTACATCATCAATATAATCAGTAAAAGTTTTTCGAATTCCATATTCGATACCAACCGACCAATCTGTGCTTAATGCATATTTGAATCCCATACCAAAAGGAATTATACATTGAATTGACGAATATTTTCTTCGTGTTGGTAAAAATCCTTCTCCTTCTGTACATAAGGGTTTTAAAGCATACCAACTACCATCTTTTTCTCCTTTGGGATTAAAATACATCAGACCTATTCCGGCGAAGAAGTAGGTTTGTACCTGGATATACCTCCATCCTCTGATACCTTTCAAATTGTAAATGTGCCCGGGACGTTCCCTGCCAACAACGTATTCGTATTGTGAAGAAAGTTCAATAACCGGTGAACGAAAATTACAATTCCTATTCTGACGAAACGGTTCTTTTGTTAATTTATCATTTCCATATAAGAAAGCATAAGCCAGGTTAAATTTGATTGCAGTTTCTTTTGTAGTACGATAACGGTAACCTACATAGAAATCAGGGCGTATAGCGGGGAAATCAAAATCGCGTAACCCATTTGTACCTACCTGGTTTGCACCACCTAAATCACCAAGAAAATTGTTTGCACCTGCTCCAAAAATAAATTCTCTTCTTCTTCTTCGCCATAAAGTAGTCTGGGCTTCACAGAAATCCTGTAAGCCTAATATTATTAACAAAGTAAGAATAATTATCTTTTTCATTTGGAAAAAGTTGAAGCCAAGTAAGATAATATCAATAAAAAATGAGTGTTTATATATTTTGCAAAAATATTCTTTTTTTAAAGAAAATGCAAAATTAATTAATCGCTTCTGTTAAAAAGTCTTAATACAAGTAACGAAGTAATTTCCAATAAATTATTTATATAATCGATTTTACTGAAAAAATTAAATTTCATAATCAATATAAACACGTTTATTGCGAATATTTTTCAGTAATTGAATTATCTTAATATGTTCAGGATGTTCCTGGTATTCTTTTAATCCTGAAATATTTTCAAATTCGCAATACAACGCAAGATCAAAAGCTCCATCTCTATGAGTAATATTAATGCCTGTTTCAAGTTTTCTTACTGAAGGTATTTTATTTTTTAAACCTTCAAGTCCATTTATCGCAAGCTGAATATTTTCTTCTTTGCTTCTGCCTTCGGCTGTTTCGTGAAATGTCCAAAAAACAATATGTTTTACCATGATAAATTATATTTTATTTCAAAAATACGATTTTATGTTTTATTAAGAAAATTAGAAATTTTACAGAAAGAAAATTATTTTAAATTTGTCAAAAACTCATATTATTCATAATGGAAAATTTTATTGTATCGGCAAGGAAGTATAGGCCTGTAACATTTGATACGGTTGTGGGGCAGAATGCCATTACTTCTACGTTAAAAAATGCGATCCGAAATAATCATCTTGCACAGTCGTTTCTGTTTTGCGGACCACGTGGAGTTGGCAAAACTACATGTGCGCGGATACTTGCAAAAACTATTAACTGCGAGAATTTGACATCAAATGTTGAAGCTTGTAACCAGTGTAAGCCTTGTCTTTCTTTTAATACATCAAACTCATTCAATGTTTTTGAACTTGATGCTGCTTCGAATAATTCGGTTGATGATATAAGGAACCTTATTGATCAGGTGCGAATACCGCCGCAAATAGGGCAATACAAGATATATATCATCGATGAGGTTCACATGTTGTCGTCTTCTGCTTTTAATGCTTTTCTTAAAACTCTTGAAGAACCACCGGTATATGCAAAATTTATTCTGGCTACAACGGAGAAACATAAAATAATTCCTACGATACTTTCACGCTGCCAGATTTTTGATTTTAATCGCATAACTATTGATGATATTGCAAAACATTTAGCATATGTTGCACAAAGTGAAAATGTAGAAGCAGAAACTGACGCATTACATATCATTGCCCAGAAAGCTGATGGTGCATTGCGCGATGCACTTTCTATTTTTGACCAGATAGTAAGTTTTGCCGGAGGAAATGGAATTACTTACAAAACAGTTATTGAAAATCTAAATGTTCTTGATTACGATTACTTTTTTCATGTTACCGATTATTTATTACAGGGAAATATTCCTTCAACACTTTTGATTTTAAATGATGTGATTGAACATGGCTTTGATGGGCATCATTTCATCAGCGGGCTGGGCGAGCATTTCAGAAATCTTCTTGTTTGCAAAGACGCTTCAACATTAAAACTTCTTGAAGTGGGCGATAATATTCGCGATAAATATAAAAGCCAGGCACAAAGTTGTCCAATTGACTTTCTGCTTAAAACCCTTGATGTTGTTGCAAAGTGCGATGTAAATTATAAAACAGCAAATAATAAACGTTTACTTTTAGAACTTGCATTGATGCAAATGTGCTGTATCCTTCAGCAAAGTAATCCGGCAAATATAAAATCCGAAACGATAAAGCCTATTGTCAAAACCAGCACTACTCCTGTAGTTCAGCAAAAAGAAATTGCAAAACCTATTGAAGAAAAAAAAACCGAAGCTCCTGTAGTGCAAAATGAAAATGTTGTAAATGAAACTCCACCGGTTAAACAAGTTGTTAAAAAAATTGTAACAGGAACCAGTTCAATATTGGAGAACCTTGCCGAGGAAGAAGAAAGTAAATTATCGAAACAATCTTCATCCCAGGTTAACGATAATTTTGAAAAGCCACAAGAAAAATACACTCCAGAACAATTTGAAAAAGCCTGGTTAAAATTTGCCGGACATTATAAAAATACAAACCCGGATTACTATAGTACACTTACATCACGGATGCCTGTGCTGAAAGAAGAAAATTTGATTGAACTTACTATTGAGAATAAAGTTCAGGAAAAAGAAATCAGCGACAGAAAATTGGATATTCTATCTTTCATTAGAAAAGAATTGAATAATTATAGTATTCAATTACAAACGGTGATTAATAAAAGCGCTGAAAAAATAAAACCATTTACACCACAAGATAAATTCAATAAAATGGCTGAAAAAAATCCGGCAATTAAAAAATTAAAAAATGAATTTGATTTGGAGATAGATTTTTAATTGAAAAAATTAGAATAATTAAAAAGATTGATGACTTTGGATGCTAAATAATATTTTTGTTTAAATAGTTAAAATTATGGGCGAAAAAATTAATCAATTTGAAGATATTGAAATATGGAAACGGGCTGTTGAAATTGCAATTGAAATATATAAAATTACTGAGGATGGGAAATTAGCGAAGGATTTTGGGTCAAGAGACCAGATCCGTCGTTCAGCAACTTCTATATCAAATAATATTGCAGAAGGGTTTGAATACAACAATAATAAAGAATTCGTGAGATATTTAAAATATTCAAAAGGTTCAGCAGGAGAGTTGAGAAGTCAATTACATATTTTATTTAAATCGGATTATATTCAAGAAGAATTTTATTTTGAGATGCATGATAAATTAATAGCGCTATCGCAGCAAATAGCTAATTTTATTAAATATTTAAGAAAATATGAAAGAGATAAACTTATAAAAAATATTGCGAGTTTTTTCTTTTTTATGAAATAACATAAAACAAATTTTTCAATCTTTTAATCTTTACAATCTTTCAATTAATAAATATTTTTAAAATAATAAAACATGAGAAAATTAAATTTACTGCTTTGTACAGCAATTTTTTCGTTCCTTTTCTGTTTTTCATACGGACAAAAAGGAAACGTTAATCTAAACGATTCGCTTAAGGTTGACCCTAATGTTGTAATAGGTAAGCTTGATAACGGGATTACATATTATATCCGGAAGAATGCTAAGCCCGAGAAACGTGTTGAACTTCGTTTGGCTGTAAATGCGGGTTCAATTATGGAAAATGAAAGCCAGAAAGGGCTTGCTCACTTTACCGAACATATGTGTTTTAATGGAACAAAAAATTTTCCACATAATGAATTGGTGGATTTTTTACAGAAAACAGGTGTAAAGTTTGGCGCTGATATCAATGCTTACACAAGTTTTGATGAAACGGTGTATATGTTACAAGTCCCGACAGACAATAAAGAATTAATTGAAAAAGGAATGCAGGTTATTGAGGACTGGGCACATCAGGTTACATTCGATGGGAAAGAAATTGATAAGGAAAGAGGCGTTATTACTGAAGAATGGAGATTAGGATTAGGCGCAGATGACCGTATGCGTAAAAAATATTTCCCTGTAATTTTTAAAGATTCACGTTATGCAGAACGTCTTCCTATTGGTGATATTAATGTGATTAAAAATTTTGCTCACGATACCATCCGTAAATTTTACAGCGACTGGTATCGTCCCGATTTGCAGGCAGTAGCTGTTGTTGGTGATATTGATGTTAAAGAAATGGAAGCCATGATAAAGCAACATTTCGGAAGTATTCCTAAACCTGTAAATCCACGTCAGCGTACAATTTTCGATATTCCCGATAATAAGGAACCGCTCATAAGCATTGTTACCGATAAAGAAGCCACAAGTTCTGCAGTGATGTTATTTTATAAACATGATTCAAAAGAAAATGTTACTGTTGGTGATTATAAACAATATCTAACAGCAACGTTATATACCGAAATGCTGAATGCTCGCTTGAATGAAATTACTTTAAAGGCTGACGCACCTTTTATTATGGCTCAGACTGATTACGGCAGTTTTCTTGCACGTACAAAAGATGCATACGAATTATTTGCAGTATCAAAAGAAAATCAAATTGAAAAATCATTACAAACATTATTGATAGAAAATCAGCGTGTGAAACAATTCGGGTTTACAGAAACCGAGATGGAACGTATAAAAGACCAGCTACTCAGCGATTATGAAAAAGCAGCTAAAGAATTTGATAAAACTGAATCGGGAAGATTAGTTGGAGAATACGTTAGTAATTTTTTAAGCAAAGACCCGATCCCCGGTGCACAGGCTGAATTTAAACTAGTGAAAAAACTTCTGCCTGAAATAAAATTAGAAGATGTAAATGCATTAGCTTCAAAATGGATTACTGATAACAACATGATTATTGTTGCCACTGCTCCCGAAAAAGAAGGCATTACAGTTCCTACCGAAAAACAATTACTTAATGTAATTGCGGAATCTAAAAAAGCTGTAGTTACTGCATATGTTGATAAATTCAAAGCAGAACCTTTGGTAAAAGATGAACTGAAAGGAACAAATGTAACTTCCAAAAAAGAAAATAAAGAATTAGGATATACTGAACTTACTTTTGGTAATGGAGTTACTGCAATCATAAAAAAGACCGATTTTAAAAATGATGAAATTCTGGTAAAAGCATACAGTACGGGCGGAACATCATTATATTCCGATAACGATTATGCTTCTGCTTATTTTGCAAGCAGCATAATTGACCAGTGTGGTATTGGCAATTTCAGCAATACGGAATTAGAGAAAAAATTAAAAGGAAAAGATATAAGTCTTAGTCCGTATATAGATGATATTAAACAGGGATTGTCTGGTAAATGTGGGCCTAAAGATTTTGAAACGTTATTACAACTTACCTATTTATATTGCAAAGCACCACGAAAGGACACTGCTGAATACAATGCATTTATGTCGAAAATGAAAACACAGTTAAAATTTTTAGGTTCAAATCCTATTTATGCATTTTATGATACATTATTCAAAGCAGCTACCAGCAATAGTCCCCGGGTAATTGTTATTCCAAAAGAAAAACAATTAAACCAGGTTGACCTCGACCTTGCATATAAAATTTATTCTGAACGGTTTGCCAATGCTAACAATATGAAATTTTTTATCGTAGGAAATATTGATGTTGATTCCATTACACCTATGCTCGAAAAATATCTTGGCGGACTTCCCGGAACAGGCAAAGAAGAAGTATGGCAAAATAAAAATCCGAAATTCCCTGTAGGAGTAACCGATTTTGTTATAAATAAAGGTACAGAACAGAAAAGTATGGTTGGAATTATGCAGAATGAAAAATTCGACTGGAACGATAAAAACCGTATCTGCCTTGCAATGATAAAAGAGATTATGAGCATTAAACTTATTGAAGTGATTCGTGAAAAAATGAGTGGTGTATATTCTCCACAGATACAGCTTTCAGCTGATCAATATCCTGAATCGGAATACAGCCTGATGATTATGTTCGGATGTTCTCCTTCCAGCGCGGATAAATTAACTAAAGCCGTATTTAAAATAATGAAATCTATTCGCGATAAAGGACCAGAGGAAATAGATTTATCAAAAACAAAAGAAACACTTATCCGTGGAAGAGAAGTGGATGTAAAAACAAATAAATTCTGGCTCGACAGGCTTGAATCATATTATTTCAATAAAGATGATGCTGAATTAATTACAGATTATACAAATAAAGTAAATGCAATCACTTTAAAAGATATCCAGGAATGTTTTTCAAAATATTTCCCGAAAGATAATTATGTAAGAGTTGTATTGAAACCAGAAGAAAAGAAATAAAATGCGATTGACATTTTGAACAAGATACATTGAACATTATTAATCGTTCGTTTAAACTTCCGGTATTTTTATCGGAAGTTTTTTTTTAATTAAAAAAATTAAAATACTTTTAACGCATTAAAAATATAAATTATGAAAACAAAATTTTGTTATTTGTCAGCGATAACATTAATGATGCTGATATTTATTCTGCCTGTAAAGAGTCAGAAAACCTACACTTACGACACCGTTCCAAACGATCCGTTAAAAGCAAGGATTTATAAACTGGATAACGGACTTACTGTATACATGACCGTATATAAAGATGCTCCAAGAATTCAAACTTACATTGCAGTAAGAGCTGGTAGTAAAAACGATCCTTCCGATGCAACAGGTCTTGCGCATTATTTCGAACACCTGATGTTTAAAGGAACAAAAAATTTCGGAACAGCAGATTATGCAAAGGAAGAACCCTATTTAAATCAGATCGAAAGTTTGTTTGAAGTTTATCGTGTAACTACAGATTCTTTAAAAAGATTAAGTATTTACGAAGATATTGATAGCTTATCACAGCTGGCTTCACAGTATGCTATTCCAAATGAGTACGACAAACTTGTAGGATTAATAGGCGCTACCGGAACCAATGCTTATACTTCGGTTGATCAAACTGTTTATGTAAATGATATTCCATCGAACCAGGTTCAGAACTGGCTTGAAATAGAATCCGACCGGTTTAAAAATAATGTGATTCGTTTATTTCATACGGAATTGGAAACTGTATATGAAGAAAAAAATATGACTCTTGCAAGCGATCAGCGTAAAGCATCGCAGGCAATGATGGAAGGGCTTTTTAAATATCATACTTACAAAGTACCAACTATTGGAGTTGCTGAACACCTGAAAAATCCGTCAATAACAAAAATTAAAAATTATTATAATAAATATTATGTAGCAAGTAATATGGCAATATGTCTTTCCGGCGATTTTGATCCTGATGCAACAATAAAATTGATTGATAAATATTTTGGTTCATTTGAGAAAAAAGAAGTTCCTGCATTTACATACAAACCTGAAGATCCTATTACTTCTCCTGTTGTTAAAGAAGTTGTTGGTCCTGATGCAGAAAATATTACTATTGCTTTTCGCTTTAATGGTGCTTCATCAAAAGATGCCGATATGCTCACGATGATAGATATGATTTTGTCAAACAGCACAGCAGGCTTGATTGACCTTAATCTTGTTCAGAAACAAAAAGTATTAAGTGCATCTTCGGGTTACTATGATATGAATGATTATACTGCTGAAGTATTATCTGGTAAGCCTAAAGAAGGACAAACACTGGAAGAGTTACGCGACCTGCTGCTTTCGCAAATTGACCTTATTAAAAAAGGCGAATTTCCTGATTGGCTGATGACCGCCATAATCAATGATATGAAACTGCAACAGATGAAAAGCTATGAAGATAACGGATCCAGAGCATCTGCATTTGTAAATTCATTTGTTCTTCATATTCCATGGAAAGATGAAGTTGGTAAAATAGACCGTCTTTCTAAAATCACCAAACAGGATGTGATAAATTTTGTGAAAGAAAAATTCACAGAAAATAATTATGTGATTGTTAACAAGCGCACAGGTGTTGATAATAGCATTGTAAAAGTTGCTAAACCCAAAATAACACCTCTTAAAATAAACAGAACGGATCAATCGGCATTTTATAAAAAAATTGAAAGTAATAAAGTCAATGAGATCGAACCTGTTTTCCTTGATTATACAAAGGATATAACTACGCTGAAAACAAAAAGCAATATTGAAGTTGTTTATAAACAAAATATTGAAAATGGAACATTTAATTTTGATTATAAATTTAATATGGGCAAAAACAATAGTGCAAAATGGAGTATTGCCCTTAAATACCTTGAATATCTGGGAACTTCGAAATACACAGCAGAAGAATTAAAACAGGAATTTTATAAAATTGCATGTTCCTATAGAATTACTGTTGGTGATGAAGAAACTTATCTTACACTTTCCGGTTTAACTGAAAATATTGGAAAAGCTATGGAATTGTTTGAAAGCATGCTTTCCGATCCAAAATCAGATAAAACATCATTAGATAATTTAGTAAGCGATATTCTTAAAAAACGAAAAGATGCAAAATTAAGCAAACAAAGTATTGTAGGCGCTCTCAGAAGTTATGGCGAATGGGGTGCCAATGGTCCTTATAAAAATATTCTTTCCGAAACAGAATTGAAAGCGCTTACTCCTGAAGAATTGATTTCTGTAATTAAAGGAGTAAACTCATATGAACATCGGGTGGTATACTATGGAAGCCAGGGCAAAGAAGCGTTATTAGCATCATTGGAAAAGTATCACAAAGTACCGGCTGCATTTGTTCCGATACCTGCTACAAAAATATTTGCTCAACAACCTACTTCGAAGAACCAGGTTTATTATGTTGATTTTACTATGAAACAAGCGGATATTTATTTGCTGAATAAAGGAGATTTATTTAATAAAGAACTTCAGCCTACGATTACTTTATTTAATGAATATTTTGGCGGAAGCATGAATTCAATAGTATTTCAGGAGCTTCGTGAAGCAAGAGGTTTGGCATATACAGCAAGATCATTATATCAAATACCACAGGATAAAAATAAATCGTATTTCAGTTTGTCATATATAGGTACACAAGCCGATAAACTTGGAGAAGCTATGAACGGAATGTTAGACCTGATGAATAAAATGCCTGAATCTGAAAAATCATTTGAACTGGCAAAAAGCACGATAATTCAGCAAATGAAAACCGACAGAATTACAAAATCAGATATCTTATACAATTATGAAAAAGCAAGAAAATTAGGTCTTACTTATGATATTCGCAAAGACGTTTATAATAAAGTTTCAAGCCTTACTTTTGCCGATGTTAAAGCATTTGAAGAAAAATATCTGAAAGATAAACCTCATACAACATTAGTGGTAGGAGATAAAAAGAATATTGATTTTACATTGCTTGGAAAATATGGAGATATAACTTCTCTGACACTTGAAGATATTTTTGGTTATTAATGCTGGAAGGCTTTGTATATAAGCAATCCAATATTTTAAATTTTAATATCATTGAAAAGGCTGAATTTTTCAGCTTTTTCTAATTTTATACTCGTTCTTATCAGGTTTGCAAAGGCAAAACTGTTTAGAACGAGTTATACCGTACAGAAAACAAAAAATATTTTTGCAAACCTTTTCTGTCGGTATAATATTTTTTGAAATTAAAAAATTTCTACTTTTAATGCCTCAAATACAAAAAAATGAAAACAAAATTATTTTATCTGTCAGTTATCACAATGTTGATACTGGTATTCGTTCTGCCTGCAAGAAGCCAGAAGACCTACACTTACGAATCGGTTCCCAACGATCCGATGAAAGCACGAATATATACACTTGACAATGGATTGAAAGTGTATATGTCGGTATACAAAGATGCTCCTCGTATTCAAACAGCTATAGCTGTAAAAACCGGAAGTAAAAATGATCCTCATGATAATACCGGGTTATCGCATTACCTTGAACATATGATGTTCAAAGGAACAGATAAGTTCGGAACACAGGATTACGCTTCCGAAAAAGTTCAGCTCGATAAGATTGACAGCCTTTTTGAAGTGTATAAAAAAATTGCCGATACCGTTCTTCGTAAAAAAACATATCATAAAATCGATAGTATTTCCGGTATTGCAGCAAAATTTGCTATAGCAAACGAATATGACAAAATGCTGGCTGCTATTGGAGCCAAAGGTACCAATGCTTATACCTCAGTTGAACAAACAGTGTATATTAACGACATCCCTTCAAATCAGCTTGAAACATGGCTTTCGATAGAAACAGAACGATTCAGACATCCGGTTTTTCGTTTATTCCATACCGAACTGGAAACTGTGTATGAAGAAAAAAATATGAGCCTTGATAATGATGATGAAAAAGCCTGGGATTCGCTAACTTCAGGAATTTTTCAAAAGCATACTTACGGAACGCAAACAACAATAGGTACTGTAGAACATCTGAAAAATCCTTCACTGAAATCATTGCGTGAATATTATAATGAAAAATATGTTCCTAACAACATGGCTATTTGTATCAGCGGTGATTTCGATCCCGATGAAACCATAAAGCTTATTGATGCAACCTTTGGCAAACTTCCCAAAAAAGAAGTAAAACCTTTCATTCCTCCAGTTGAGGATGAAATCAAAGCGCCTATTGTAAAAGAAGCTATTGGCCCAAATGCAGAATCGATGATGGTTGCTTTCCGCTTTGGTGGCGCTGCAACTAAAGATGCCGATTTGCTTGCACTTACCGATATGATACTTTCGAATAGCGTAGCCGGACTTATCGATTTAAACTTAAACCAGGAACAAAAAGTTCTGTCTTCCGGAACTTATGCTGATGTAATGAAAGATTACAGTATGCATGTTTTCTGGGGCAATCCCAAAGAAGGACAGAAGTTAGAAGAGGTAAAAGATTTATTATTATCACAAATTGAACTTGTGAAAAAAGGCGAATTTCCCGATTGGTTATTACCTGCAATTATTAATGATATGAAATTAGCTGAAATTAAATCGGAAGGAAGTAATATGTCGCGCGCTTTTGCAATGGTAGGGTCTTTTACATCAGATATTCCATGGAAAGATGAAGTAAATCGTATGGACCGTTTATCAAAAATTACAAAACAGGATATTATTGATTTCGCAAATAAAAATTATAAAAATAATTATGTTGTAGTTTATAAAAGAACAGGCGAACAAAAGGATGTAAAAAAAGTGATCAAGCCCGAACTTACTCCAGTTACTATAAACCGCGATGTGCAATCCGATTTTGTAAAAAATATTTTAGCACGCGAACCCAAATTAGTTGAACCTGTTTTCCTGAATTATGATGATATAAAGAAAACTCAAATTAAAAACGGACAGGTACAGATTTTATATAATGCCAATACCGAAAATAAAACTTTCGATATTTATTATGTTTTCGAAATGGGAAACAATCATGATAAAAAACTCGGACTAGCTGTTGATTATCTTTCATACTTAGGAACAAAAGACCTTACACCTGCTCAAGTTCAGGAAGAATTATATAAAACAGGATGTTCGTTTAATGTATTTTCTTCTGAAGATAAGGTTTACGTAAGTCTAACCGGTCTTACCGAAAATTTCGTGAAAGGTTTGCAGTTGTTTGAGAAACTTCTTGCCGATGCACAGCCCGACCAGGAAACATGGGATAACATGGCTGCCGATATTTTAAAACAACGTGCCGATAACAAACTTTCAAAAGATGAAATTCTTTGGAGTGCAATGTATAACTATGGAACTTATGGCGCAAAAAATCCATACACGAATATTTTATCGGAAACCGAACTGAAAGCCTTAAAAGCATCAGAGCTTACCGATATTATTCACAAGCTGAATTCGTATGAACATCATGTTCTGTATTATGGTTCTATGCCTTCCGATTCAGTTGCATTTTATCTTGAAAAATATCATAAAACTCCGGCAAAACTTTTGCCAGTTCCAACAGAAACAAAATATGAACAATTAGCAAATACCGAAAATAAAGTATACGTTGTTGATTATGATATGAAGCAGGTAGAAATAATCATGCTATCAAAATCGGAAAAATTTGATAAAGCAAATATTCCTGCAATCCGCGTGTTTAATGAATATTTCGGAGCCGGAATGAACTCAGTGGTATTCCAGGAAATTCGCGAATCGAAAGCACTTGCATATAGCTCATACGCAGTATATACAAATCCGGCAAGAATCGACAGGAATCATTATATCTATACTTTCATCGGTACACAAAACGACAAATTGCCCGAAGCCATGAAAGCCATGTTTGATGTAATTAACAATATGCCCGAATCGGAAAAAAGTTTTAATGCCGCAAAAGATGCAATAATAAATAAAATCCGCACCGAACGCATTACCAAAGCGAATGTGCTTTTCAATTACGACAATGCAAAACGTATGGGTATAACTTATGATATAAGAAAAGATGTTTTTGCAAAAGTTCCTGAAATGAAATTTGCCGATTTACTTGCATTCCAGCAGAAATATTTAAAAGATAAAAAATATACAATTCTTGTTATAGGAAAGAAAGATAGTTTAGATGTTAAAACCCTTGAAAAATATGGTAAAATTGAATACCTCAAATTAGAAGATATTTTTGGCTATTAATATTGAAGCATAGAAAATTTTAAAGGGATTCGGAAACGAGTCCCTTTTTTAATTTATTATGAAATCGTTTTTATTTTTTACCACATTACTTCAATAAGAAATTTATGTAAATAGTTGATGGGCTTGGCTGCTAGTCCGGTAAAGAGTTTTAAGTTTTTTGTGATAAAGGTTATTGAAAAATTTTTATCCAGAGTTCGGGAAAATAAAAAGTAGATTTAAATACTTTTGATAAATAATATATTTCTCTAATATTTTGATTGCTATTGTTTGTCCTGTAAGGACAACCGCTTGGTACAATGAAACAATAACATGATCAAATGTGCCATCGGCACTACCGCTTTAGTTAAAAAGTTTTTAGTTGATAAGTGTAGTGACTACCAGCCTCATTAGCTCTACAATGAAGGCGGACGGTATATTTGCTTAATCACATTTAATAAATAACAATAAACTATTTACATGATTTATTGCAATTCGTAAATCTGAAATTACTTTTGGTGTTGAGGCGAAAGGTTATAATTTTCAGGATATTTGGCTGTTTTGGTTTTGTAAAAATCGGTGATTATTTTAAAATCTTCTTCATAGTTACCGGTAGGATAGAGCACAGGTCCTATGCCTCCTTCTTTTTTCCTGTAATCAACATAACTCATTACTATAGGAACTTTGGCTGAAAGTGCAATATGGTAAAAACCTTTTTTCCAGTTTTTATTTAATTTTCGGGTACCTTCAGGAGTAATGATTAACCTGAAATTTTCGTTTTCATTAAACATTTTATCAATAGCAATGATGGTGTTGTTATTGGCTTTGCGATCGACAGGAATTGCGCCTAAAGCCTTTAGTAATCCACCAAGAGGGAATTTAAACATTTCTTTTTTAATCATGAATTTAAGATGGGTTACCCGCAGGTAGTATGTGCCAATGCGGCCATAAAAAAAATCCCATCCCGATGTATGCGGAGCAGAAATAATAACACATTTTTTAATGTCAGCCGGGAATGAACCTTTTATTTTCCATCCGCTGACCCAAAGAAGTATTGCAGAAATTATTCTCATAATATATTCTGCAAAAGTATTTATAATTTGAATAGCTCTTCTTAAATACTTTAAAAGAGCAGAATTTTTTCTGAATAATAAAAAAAATATTAACAAATCACAAACTTTTTATTAACATGTAACTAAATGATATTAAATATTATATAAATAATAGTTAATTACTGAAAATATATATATTTTACTCTTATGGTATAAATTGAATATATAGATATGCATGATATTGCATATCTGAAAATATCGATTTATATGCACTTTGGTAATTATTGCTATCTTATCCATGCAGATATTTACTACTCTTATGTGCCTTTATATGTCTTAAATTACCAAATTTGTCTAAGTGTAAATACGTATTGATTGTTGCCATATTTTATTATATATTTGTATACAATAAGATGTGGACCATCAAAAATGACAGAAAGTATGGTTTATACTTATAGCTGTAAATGAAAAACATACAATTATGAAAACATATACTCCCATTCGTTATTTGAAGTTTCTACTCAACATGCCTATGTTGGGGAAAACTAAAACAAAGCTTATAGCTATCACCCTTGTTACTTTGCAAATGTTTGCAATTAGTAATGTTGGGTTTGGACAGGCTGCATCTGCAACTTGGGCTTTAACTAGTAATGCTCCAGTGTCAACTTCCGGAAGTGTAACTGCTACAAATGCTACTGGTGGAACTGGGATCGGAACAATTAATTATGGATCAAATGGGATGTATGCAAATAGCTGGACTAATAGTTCTTCGAAAGATTTTACAGATTACTTTGAATATACAATATCTCCTTCTAGTGGTTATGATTTAACTGTAACAAGTATATCGTTATATACTAGTACAAGTACGGCTACATGGACAATGTATGCCGATGTTTATTATTCTCTTGATGGTGCTTCATTTACTCAGGCAGGTAGTACAATTAATGTTACAAACACTTTGACTCAAACAACAATTAGTAGTGATTTAAGTATATTAGTTGCTGATGGTGGTACACTTACATTAAGGGTTTATGGTTATCATTCTTATGAAAGTATTTCACTTTTTAGAAATAAATCAGTTGTGATATCAGGAACAACAAGTTCTTCAGGTCCTTCTATTGCTTTATCAGATAATGGCACACAGGTAACAGCGGCTTCTGTGGTAGCAGGAACTAGTGCTGTTGTTTTACATAAATCAGCTTTAGCTGTTACAGGAGGAAGTGCTACACTTACAGGAATGACATGTACTACTGCAGGTAATTACGTTTCGGCTGATATTACTAATATTAAAGTCCGTTATTCAACTGATGCTACACTTGATGCTGGCGACGCAACATTAAGTACATATACCACTCCGGGAACAGCCGGTGCTAAAACCTTTCCGTCTTTTACATCGCAGGCTATTAGCAGTGGTTCCACTGGATATATTTTTATTACAGCCGATGTTGCAAGTGGTGCTACTATTGGAAAAAATATTAATATTAGCGCTCTTACAACTAGTAATTTTACTTTTAGTTCGGCTTCAAAATCGGGCTCAACTACAGCTGGGGGGACACAAACCATTACCTGCTCTTCCCCCACTACATTACTTGATCCAACTGGTGTTGGCGGTTTTGAAAATGCTACATCTACTTTTGCAGCAAATGGATGGACAGTTGTTGGATCTACAGGTCCTACATGGTATGTTGGAACAGCTGCTGGGTGTACCGGAGCAACAGGTGGAAAAGCTGCTTTTTTTGGACCAACGTCAACTGGTTATACTGGTAGCACTACTTTAAGAGTTGTGCATTTTTATAGAGACATTGCTATCCCTACTGGTGCAACAAATGTATCTCTATCATTCTATTTAAAATATCCTGTTGCCGATAATGGAAATGATTATTTCAGAGTTTATACAACAACAACTTCGAATACTCCTACATATGGAACATCTGGCGGGACTGGTTTTACAATGAAATATGAGAATACTTCAAATACATATGCAAACTATACTGCAATAACACCAATCGATTTAACTTCATTGGCAGGAACAACAGTAAGATTGGTATTTACATTTGTCAATAATGGAGTTGCTCCAAATGCATACCCTGCCGTTGATTATATAAGCTTAACATATTGTCCGTCTTGCACTAATCCAACATGTACTGCCCCGGCTACAACACCTGTAACATATTGTCATGGGGCTACAGCGAGTGCGCTCACAGTTAGTGCTACAGCAGGAAGTGGCTCAATAAGCACATATCAATGGTATAAAAATTCAACAGCATCAAATTCAGGTGGAACTACAGTTGGTACAAACAGTAATTCATATACTCCGCCTACAACAACCGATGGAACATTATATTATTATGTTGTAGTAACTAATTCGGAAGGTTGTACTATTACAAGTGATGTATCAGGTGCGGTAACAATAACAGCTACTCCAACCACTGCAACCAATGGTTCAGCGCAAACTATTTGTGATGGGGCAAGCGGAACCCTATCGGGAAATAATCCCACGGCGGGAACTGGCACATGGACTGTTCAAAGCGGGCCAAGTACTTCATCATCACAATTTGCAAGTACTTCCACTTATAATACAACATTTACTCCAAGCGGTGGTGCAGGAAGTTACGTGGTAAGATGGACAATAAGTAATTCGCCTTGTACTGATTCATATGCAGATGCAACAATTACAGTTATAAGTGCTCCTTCATCACCTGGTTCTATTACAAGCAATTCTCCAAAATGTGAAGGGACAGGTGTTACGTTTACTCAAGGTACATGTCCTGCAAGTTGTACATGTTATTGGGAAAATTCTGCAACTGAGACTTCAACTGCGCTTAATTCTGCATCTACATACACATCTTCTACAGCAGCAGGAACATATACTATGTATGTTAGGGCTTATAATGGAACATGTTGGAGTACTGCTGTTTCTTCAACCGGAACAGTAAATTCAAATCCTACAATAAGCGGAACAACATCGGTTGTAGTTGGAGGTACAACAACTTTGACAGGAAGTATAACTCCCGGAACATGGAGTAGCAGTAATACAGGAGTAGCAACAATAAGTAGCGGCGGAGTTGTAACAGGGGTTTCGGCAGGTTCTTCTACAATTACATTTACTGTGGATGCAACGGGTTGTTCTGGTACAACAGGTGTAACAGTAAGTTCTTGTTCTACTCCAACAAACCTTACATCGTCATCGGTAACTCAAACATCGGCTGTTATTACCTGGACTGCTGCAAGCCCTGCTCCAAGTTCTGGTTATAATATTTATTATAGTACTTCATCATCAGCGCCTACTGGTGGAACAACACCTTCTGCTTCTGTTGGTGCTGGAATTACTACATATACAATTGGGGGATTAACACCTGGTCAAATTTATTATGTATGGGTGCGCTCTAATTGCGGTAGCAGCGCATACAGTTCATGGACTTCATCGATTAATTTTACATGTACTAGTTGTGGTGGAGGTAGTTATTATTATTATAGATCAATAAGTTCAGGTAACTGGAGTATTAGTTCTACAGGTACTTGGGAAAGAAGTTCTGACGGTTCATCATGGAGTGGCACTTCTACAACACCTACTTCAAGTAACTGTTGTTGTGCAAGGATACAAAGTGGTCATACTATTACTTTAAATGCTGATATTACTGCTCCAAATACAATTGTAGATGCTAATGGAACATTAGCAATATCAAACAATGCTATTACTTATGGTAATGGTTATGTTGTTACAAATAATGGAACAATAACAGTTTCGGTTGGGGGTTCTCAAGTTAGTGCATGGGATAATAAAGGGTTAGTTATTAATGGAACAGGAACTTTAATAAATAATGGAACAATTACAATAAATACAGGTGGGACACTTACCCTTTCAAGTACCGCATCTGGGGCTAAAATAATAAATTATGGTACTATTGATAATTATGGAGGCAGTTTTTCAAAAATATCTGAGTGCATTTATTTATATATTGCAATTTATGGAGGTATTAACATTCAAGATAAAACATTATCCAGTACAGTTACAAATTATGGAACAATAACAAATCATCCACCTTCCATTTCATCGGGACATTATTATTATGCATCTTCAGGTAATTATTATTTTAGGGGTTATGCAGCTTTTTATAATTTAGATAATTATGGAACCATTGCAAATGGCAGTGTTGTTACAACAAAATGTAATTTTGGTATTATAGATTTAATAGGCCATTCTGGCATTTTTAATAATTATTCGGGAGGTACAGTTAATAATTATTCTGTTCTTTTTATAGGGGTTGATGGAGTAACATGTTATTCGTCAACTTATAACAATTATGGCACACATAATGATTATTCAGAAACGGCTATTGATTATGGTTCAACTTTTAATAATAAAAGTGGTGCTAATTTTAATATTAAATCTACAGGATCATTGGCATTACAGGAAGTAGCAGCTTGCGGTATTTCAAGAGGAACAAACGATGGTACTATAACAAATTCAAGTACAAATAACGATGATTATGAAGTAGGTATGTATATTGATGGTAGTTCTTCATTTACAAATAATAATATAATATATGATGAAGGTAAAATATATAATGATGGGACTTTTACAAATACTACAGCAAGCCAATTTATATATAGACAAACTTCCGGTTCTATAACAGGAACTAATACATTGGAATATAAAGGAAATGCATTATTAAAATATAATGGAACGGATGCTCAAACTACAAGTAAATATGAGTTTCCTCTTTCAACAAGTTACAGTCCTTCTTATGTAGAAATTGATAATAGTAGTGGTGCTTCAAAGGGAGTAACATTACATGATAATCGTACAATAAATTACAATACAGGAAACCCTCCAAGCAATGGTGTCCCATATTTAACTTTAACTAATGGAGCATTTAAACTTAACAGCTATACTCTAACAATTGAAAGTTCATCGAGTTCGGCTATTGCCCGTAATGGAACGACACAAACAGGATATATTGTAAGTGAAACATTAAATAATGGATCGTCTACTTCATCCGCTACACCAACAAATACATGTACCAGCCGAATACAATGGAATGATTTAGGCACAAGTGCAAGTGAATATACACTACCTTTTGGTACAACCGGCGGAACATATATTCCATTAAAAGTAAATGTTACATCCACGGCTACTGGTGCTAATGGGTATTTTACTGCAGCAATATACCATACAAGTACTAGCAATTATCCTTATCCAAGTTACCCTGAAACTGTAACAAATATGAATAATAAATACGGTGATAATTCATCAAATGCTGTTGATAGATTTTATTTAACGTCATTTAGCGGTTATTCATCAAACCCTACTGTAACATATACTTTTTCTTATGACGGAAGTAATGACCTTAATGGTATTACTGAAAGTTCACTTTATGCTCAATATTGGGATAATTCTTCTTCACAATGGAAAAGATCGGGAACAGGTACTGCAGACCCTGCAAATAACCAGGTTAATTCTGTTTCTGGTAATAATGTTTCAAGGGATTGGGTATTATCAAATTCAAATAATCCATTGCCTGTTGAGCTTCTAAGCTTTAATGCTGTGTGTAGAAATTCAAAAGTATTTTTATCATGGACAACTGCCAGTGAGATAAATAATGATTATTTTAAAATAGAAAGAAGTAAAGATATTGATTTATGGGAATATATAACAACTGTTAATGGTTCGGGTAATAGCAATACTCCTAAAAACTATTATGCAATTGATGATATGCCTTATTCCGAAACGATTAAAGGATTAGAGTCTTCTTATTATAGATTGATACAAGTGGATTATGATGGTAAATCAAAAAATTATGGTCCTGTTAAAGTGGGATGTGTTAATGATGATGAAGAAAATACATTTACAGCTTATGTTGGCGAAAACAAAAATATAATTGTAAAATTTGAAGCACATGGAGAACAGGATTATTCTGTATATCTTTTCGATAACCAGGGACAAAAACTAATAAATATTGATGATATATCATACGAAGGAACGAACCAGTTAACTCTTAATACTTCTACCTTCAGTGAGGGCATCTATGTTATTTATTACAAAAAAGGTGAAAAAATTATTACTCAAAAAATTGTATTGAACTAACCGACTAATATTTTTCAGTTTAGAAAACGGATGTATATATGCATCCGTTTTTTATTTTTCTAAGAGCGTACAATTCTTAAATTTGCATTTAATTCCAATTAATATTCATAAATAACAAAACTGAAATTCCTAATTAGTGAATCATTATAAAAAAATATTATTTTTCATTATACTTTGCAGTGCCTGGTTTTTCTATTCCTGTAATCCTACAAAAAATATTGCCGATGGTCAATACCTGGTAAACAGGAATAAAGTTTCAGTCGATAACAGCGATATCAGTACCGATGATTTATCAAGCTATATAAAACAAAAGCCAAATCGGAGAATATTGGGAGTTTTTCGTTTTCATCTTGGCGTATACAATTCATCTGTATTATGGAAGAAGGCCAGGGCCAATATTGGCGAGCCGCCTGTTATCCTTGATACATTATTGACTCAAAAATCAATAAAACAAATTAAGCTTTACCTGAATTCAAAAGGATTTTTTAATTCGGAGGTACAAACAAAAATTAATTATAAAAGAAAAAAGGCGAATATCAAATATATCGTTCATACTTCAAAACCTTATTGCATTAGGAATATCGCTTATAACATAGAAGACGAATATATAAGAAGCCAGGTAGTTGCTGATACAATGAATAGTTTGCTGAAAAGAGGCGGTCGTTATGATGTTGATGTGCTCCAGTCGGAAAGAGAACGATTAACAGTAAAAATAAAAAACGATGGATATTTCTTTTTTACTAAAGAATATATATTGTATGATATCGACAGCGCTCTTAATAATCATCAACTGGATATTACAATGGGAATAAGGAATCCGGTGGAAAAACTAAAAAATCATTCCGATTCTGTAGTGCCTTCAATTCATAAAAGATATACTATCAATAATATTAATATTTACCCGGATTACAGCCTGTTCAATGTGGATACTGCTAATTATAAAAGACTCCGGTATTGGGCTTTGCCCCGAAAAAAAACAGCTGCACCTTCTTTATATACTTTTGTGTATAAAGATACACTGAGGATAAAGCCAAAAACAATAACCCAATCGGTGTTCTTTAAAAAAGGAAATGAATACAAACTTACCGATGTTGAAGATACATACAACCGACTGATGGATATTAAACTTTTTAAGTTTGTGAACATACAGTTCTTTATATCAAAAGATACATTATCAAAAGATACTAACCTTCTTGATTGTGATATTTTATTAACCCGTACTCCTATACAAGCTATATCAGGCGAGGTTGAATCGACTAATACAGCAGGAAATTTTGGCGTAGCAGGAAATATATTATATCAGAATAAAAATATTTTCCGTGGCGCTGAAATTTTTAAAATAAAATTTCGCGGGGCAATGGAAATTCAGAAATTATTAAGCGATAGCGTTGATGAAACTGGATTGGAACAGGTGCTGCCATTCAATACTGTTGAAACAGGAATTGATTTCGGACTGGATATTCCTAAATTTTTTCTTATACCTGTTAAACAAGAACGTTTTTCAAAATATTTCATACCTAAAACCAATGTTGTTGCAGGTTTGAATTACCAGAAACGTTCCGATTATACACGTTATGTTATTAATTTTACATACGGGTATGAATACAAACCCTCGAAAAATCAAAAAATCTTTTTTTATCCGGCTGATGTAAATTCAGTAAAAATAACTACTTCACCTGCTTTCGACAGTCAGCTGGAAGCAATTAATGATCCTAAAATAAAAAACAGTTATATCGACCACATGATTACTGCCGGAAAATTCAGTTATATTTTCAGTAATCAGAAAATGGAAAAGAATACCAGTTTTAGCTATTTCAAAGGGAATGCAGAGTGGGCCGGAAACCTTTTAAGAGTGAAGAATCTTTGGTTTAAAAATTATCAGAATGCTGATGGAAGCTATGAGCTGTTTAATATTAAATATTCGCAGTATGCCCGTGCTGATATTGATTACAGGCATTATTTTATTTTTGATAAAATAAATACTTTGGTTTTTCACGGAATAGCGGGAGCAGGAATTGCTTACGGGAATTCTATTGTTCTTCCTTATGAAAAAAGTTTTTTTGCCGGTGGTGCCAATGGTATGAGGGCATGGAGGGTGTATTCACTGGGACCAGGTTCCTATTCTGATGAAGAAACAAATTTGCTGAGTCGCACGGGAGATATAAGCCTTCTGGGTAATGTGGAATATCGTTTCCCTGTATACAGTTATTTAAAAGGAGCTTTTTTTGTTGATGCAGGAAATATTTGGTTGAATAAAAAAAATGATAACATGCCTGAAGCGGAATTTACCTCTTCATTTTATAAACAGGTTGCAGTAGGCACAGGGTTTGGAATGAGATTCGACTTCAGCTTTTTTATCCTGCGTTTTGACTTTGCTTTAAAAGCAGTGAATCCGGCAAATCCGGAAGGACAACGATGGGTTCTGCATTATATTAAACCAAAAGATTTTGCAATAAACTTTGGAATAGGTTATCCTTTCTAATTTTTATAAAAGCCATGACTAATGCCGAATTGAACAAATTGCTTCACGAAAATTTCGCTTATACGCCTACTGAAGGTCAATCCGAATTTTTAAAACTTACTGCAGAATTCCTTCTTGACAGGGAAGAAAGAAATGTATTAATAATGAAGGGATATGCAGGTACCGGCAAAACTACAATTGTAAAATCGGTAGTTGATGTACTGGAAAAATACAACCACTCATGTATGTTATTAGCGCCAACAGGGCGTTCAGCAAAAGTGTTATCGAATTATTCTGCGAAACCGGCATTTACCATTCATAAAAAAATATATAAACTTCGTCCCGGTGCCGATGGCGCGATGCAACTAATACTTTTGCCTAATCTTCATAAGAATACATTATTTATTGTTGATGAGGCATCAATGATCCAGAATAATTCGGGAAGCGACAGGGTAGGCTTTTTCCCGATGCGTTCATTGCTTGATGATTTAATGGAATATGTTTTTAACGGAAATAATTGCCGCCTGGTGTTAATCGGGGATACCGCGCAATTACCGCCAATAGGCATGGAAGCAAGTCCCGCATTAGATGAGAATTATATGAAAGCTGCTTTTGGAATCCAATTACGTTCATATGAATTAACAGAAGTGGTAAGGCAGGAGAGTATGTCGGGAATTCTTCAAAATGCAACAATAATCAGAAAAAAAATTAAGGAAGAAAAAAATAATATACCTAAAATAAAAAGTTGCGCCGACGTTCTTTTTATTAATGGTGCTGAGCTGGAAGATGCCATTCAGCAGGCTTACACCGATTACGGGGAAGAGGAAACAATAATTTTATGCCGTTCGAATAAAAGAGCGAATATTTTTAATGCCCAGATAAGAGCAAGAATACTGCGGCGTGAGTCCGAAATTTCAGGCGGCGATTTAATGATGGTTGTGAAGAATAATTATTTCTGGCTGAACGAAAATTCAGCATCTGCATTTATTGCCAATGGAGAAATGATTAAAATACAAAGAGTAAAAAGCACAAAAGAACTTTACGGGTTTCGTTTTGCCGAAGCACAAATAAAACTTGTTGATTTTCCTGATGAATCGTCGTTTGATACGATACTTCTTCTCGATACAATTACTTCAGAGCAGTCGGCATTAAGTAATCCCAATAATAAAAAACTTTATGAAAATATTCTTGAAGATTATGCTGATATTCCTGAGAAACGAAAACGTCTGACTAAAGTAAGAGAAGATAAATTCTATAATGCATTACAGGTTAAATTTTCATATGCAGTAACATGTCATAAAGCACAGGGGGGACAATGGAAAGCTGTGTTTGTTGATTTTGGGTATTTAGCTGAAAACAGCTATAATCAAGAATTCTTACGATGGTTTTATACCGCTGTAACCCGCGCTACCGAAAAATTATACCTTGTCAATACTCCTGAAACATTGATCGATCAGAAGGTAAAATAATAACCAATGCCTACAATATAGTCATTCTGCGGATTGTTGACATTATATTCTTTTTGAAGCATATAGAATAATTCTATTTCGTGTGCGCGATTGAACTGGTAATCGAATCCGGCACAATAACGTACATTGTCGATATATAATCCATTTCCTGAAAATAAAGGTGTATATGCTTCGGCTGAAATAAAAGGAGAATATTTTTTATCAAGGTCGAAATCCATGGTTAACTTATTACGTGTATAATATTCGGGAACTTGCCAATCAGGGCTGCAATTAATATCCGTATACTGCGATTGAAAACGTGTACGGAAAGTGAAAGTTACAGGTTTTATTTTTTTTCGTAAAGATAGGTCGAAATAATAACGATGACGCTGGCTGTATGAGTTGTCTAATTGGCGATTATTAGTAAAGCGGTAATTAGCCGATATGCGTATCAGTTTATTTATTTTATACCTGAATCCGGCATCAGTAAAGAATGAGCCCACTTCAGAAATATTTTCGTTCATTCTAATTTCTTCAGAAATGGTGAATGAAAAAGAAGAGGTAATCTTTTTCTCAATATTGACAGACGCCCATAACCTGGCATCGTTCACTTGTGCAAACAGCCCTGAACCTGAAAGCAGGAAAAATATATAAACAATTATTTTCTTCACACTCAATATTTATTTTTCGTAATAATAAATCCTTACAACAGCAACATCGCGTAAGAAATCAATTTTTCTAATGGTAATTCGTTGAATATTTAGTCCTGTACGTTTTTTAAGGTCTTCAATTAATTCCGTATGACGTTCAGGTCTTATCAGTTCAATATTTTCATACTGTACGGATTTGGATAATTCTTTTTTGAAAATTAAATTTCCATCCATGATATAAGTAACAATAATTAAAATACCATTGATAATTGACAACTCATAATATTCAAGCTGTATAGCGCTAATCAAACCCATTCCAATAAAAATGAAAAGATAAGTCATGTCTTTCATTGAAATTCCTTCGGTACGGTATCGCAGCATTGAAAAAACGGCAAACAGCCCGAATGCCGCACCCATTGATATTTTGACTTCATTCAATACATATGTTAGAAGATAAATAACAATATTAAACATGAAATAAGTAAAGATATACTCCATTTTACGGTAGTTAGGATAGTATACCAATAAAATAATCAGAAGAATACTGGCGAGGTTAATTCCAAGATTATAAAAAAACTTATCGGTGATTTCAATAACATCCTTATCTTTTTTCTTCTTCTCATTGCTGGCATTTGTATCGTCAGTTGTTGTTGTTTGAACAGTTTCATCAGTAGGAACAGGCATTTGTGCTTTTACGCTGATCGTTGCAGGCATGCAAAGAAGCATAAAAAGAAAACAGGTAAAAACAAATTTAATTTTTCTCATAACACAGTTTATTTATAGTTCTTAATTTCATTTTAAATCGATTTTTTTTCACATCGGGTTTCAGGCTTAAAATCCCCAGGCAGTATTTGCTAATGGAATCAGATGAAATATGATGTTTTCTCATTAATTCAATAAAAGGGGAGTGCCCCGATTTTCCTCTTTTTACTTCAGCTATAACTAATGCAGGATAGGAAGAAGTGTTGTTTTCGTCTTTAAAACTTAAATCAAAATCAACAGTTAACCTTTCACCACCTAATTTATTTACAAATGTCATACGGTAATAATATACCCATAATTGAGGTACCAGCGATTCGGGACATATTTGTGTAGTATTGGAAAGTAATTCCTCAGCTTTACCTTCTATTTCTTCATGTATTTTTTTCCGTTTTACACGCTCTTTTATAGTTCTGCGTTTATTGCTTTTGAATTTTATTTCAAAGAAATTAAGTTGCGATTCCACATATTGGCGGTAGCGAACTTTATACCTGTTAAGTTTTCCGTTGTGATGCTGCCTGTAAAAATCGAGCTTCTCGGAATCAAAGTATAAAGTTTCGTAACGGTTAGGGATAATTCCATTTACTTCAAGCACACGATAATGTTCAACCATATCTTTTAAAAGAACAGGCAGGAAATCACTTCTGAACACGAACTTGGTATCTGTCCGGTCCATCAGTTTTACATTATCCATTTCCGCAAGGGTAATGGTATGAAAGGTTTTTAATATGTCAGATAATTTATTGGTCAATTTTTAAAATTTATTCATAAGAGTAAACATATTTTTTTACGGATATCAGGACATTAGAAGCATTGTAAGTTTGTTTTGTTAAAGTCAAACCTTTTACATCATATGTATATAATATTTTTTTAGTGATGGTTCCTTTTCCATCAGAAATGGTTTCACTTGCTTTATCACCATTAGCATTGTATGTATATACCGTTTTCTCGGTTATCCCGGCTGCATCATATTTGCATTCTTCGGTTTCATCACCACTGGTATTATATACTTTGGTCTTTTTATTTTTAATGGTACCGTCAGCTTTATATTCAATAAACAAAGTAGTACGTCCACTTTTATCAAATTCTTCGTAGGTATCTTTTACGGGATTTGCAGTACCACTGGAATTATTATTTGCATTCCATGTAGTAGTTGATTTTATTTTGAATTCTTTAACTTGTTTTTTGCTTTGTGAAAATACAGCATTAGATATCATTACACAAAGTAGTATATAAAAAAGTTTCTTCATTGAATTATTTTTTAGAATTATTCGTAAGTGTAAACATATTTCTTTACTGACACAAGAATATTTGAAGCATTATATGTTTGTTTTGTCAACCTTAATCCTTTCGTGTCGTATGTAAAAGTGCATTTTTTTATAATGTTTCCCTTTCCATCAGTAAATGTTTCGCTTTGTTTATCTTCATTGGCATTATATGTTGTAACTGTTTTTTTTAATAAACCAGTTGCGTCATATTCGCATTTTTCGATTTCATCCCCATTGGAATTATATACAACACTTTTTTTGTATTTAATAGTACCATCAGCTTTATATTCAATAAACAAAGTAGTACGTCCACTTTTATCAAATTCTTCGTAGGTATCTTTTACGGGATTTGCAGTGCCGCTGGAATTATTATTTGCATTCCATGTAGTTGTTGATTTTATTTTAAATTCTTTAACTTGTTTTTTGCTTTGTGAAAATACAGCATTAGATATCATTACACAAAGTAGTATATAAAATATTTTTTTCATGGTTCTGTTATTTAAAAATGATTATATCATTAACCTGAACATCCTGTTTTTTATCGGTAATTTCAACTTCTTTAATTATAGGTATAACCCCTGAAGGTTCCTGTAATGTTGAGTCTTTGGAATATACATATACTTTATATTTTCCGGGTCTCAGGTATTTGAATTCATAAGTGCCGTCATAGTTTGTTTTTGTATGTTGCCCGTAACTGATTGCGTCACCATAAATAATATATACATCTTCATCCGGTCCGTAGTATTCTCCCTGGAGCACAGTGAAAGTTCCGTTATAATTCTTTACATAAACTTTACCGTAGATTGAAGAATTTCCACCTTCTCCTGGATCCTTTTCACAGGAAAATAAAAAACTTGTTAAAGCTATAATTGTAAGAAGTACTGCAAATCGTTTCATATATATGTTGATTTTTTATTTAATTACAAATTTTTTAAAAACAGATTTATAAGTTGTAGAAGCTTTTATTATATATATTCCTTTATTTAAATCAGAGACATCAATCTTATATTTTGCTGAAGAAAGAGGTGATGCTTCAAAATTAAAATCACCGGAGATTATTTTTTGACCTATGGAATTATAAATCGAATAGGAATGGTAATCTTCAGGATTGGGTATATCCATATAAATACTGCTTGTAGCAGGATTAGGATATAGCAGAAAATCCGATACAGGAGGAGTTGTGCCTACATAATTATGTTTTGCAAAAGTGGGTTGCATAAATACAAAAGGACCATACCCATTTGGATAACGACCATAAGTATTATCATCTTCTTGTACTCCGTATCTTACTGTATCTATTAATTGATTATTACCATATGATAAAAAAAGTTTTCGGTTATTTTCAGGTAGAGAAAAATTAGTATGTAACCCGTTTTGAGAATTATCATTATCAGCCCAAATAATCAGGAAACTATTTTTATCAATTGATGTATCTGGAAAAGCCCATTTAGTAAGGTTCCAGTCTTCATCGGATAAATATAAATTTTTTAAATTTTGTTTCTCGCCTGTAGTATTAAAAATTTCTATCCATGCATCGTGCTCACCATCCTGATCGGTAATGTTAGAGAAAGAAGAGTTCTGAGTCATTATTTCATTGAATACAATGTCGCCGGGTCTTAGTTTTGGTTGAATATTGTAAAATTCATATTCGGCTCTTTCGGGCGAAAAAATTCCGGCACTGTCGTTTTGTGCGTAAATGTAATACTGAACGGTAGTTCCTGACAAAATAAAACTGGTTCCAAAAACTCCATCGCCTGCATTTCCATCATGATGGTTGCCGTCGTCGTACATATGAATTTTTTTAAAGATACCATTTGTTTTAAAACGATATCCAAGAAGAACTTCATTTCCTCCCGATACTTTTGCTGTAATCCATGTATCATTACCTTGAATGGGATAATCAGGTTCGGTAATATCACTAATTACTGGAGCGCCTTGGAAACCGGGGAATGTATCAAGGTATGCTATGCGGGCATTTATTAATTCTTTTAGTCCTATAATTTTATGGGAGCTACTTAGCTTTGCTGTAGTATCAAGGTTAGAGTGAAAAAATTGATATCCATAAAATTTATTAGGATCATTTTGTACATTGCCATCAATCATATTTTGTAATTCCTGTCCCCGTGTATAGTATAAGTTATTTCTTAAATTTTCATTGATGATAGTGCGCATGTGTGCCAAATACATTCTTTTATAAGTGGAATTTTGAATAAGGTTAACTATTAAAGGGCGTTTTGTTGAATGTGAATAAACAATCATGCTTAAAGGATTCAATGATTTTGTATCATCTAAAGTGATACTTGCATTTATACCATCTGTTTCTCTAAAACTTCCAAACGACATATTAAAATCCCAGGGAATAGGATTGAATCTGCCGTTATCATCCATGTACAAATAATAATTCTGAGAATATCCTATATAACTATCAAGGTTAACTAAAGTGTAATTTATCGCATGCATCCATAATGCTCTGTCAACATTTAATATAGTATCCAGATTTATGGTATCGTTATTTAAGATATTAATCAATCTTACCAGGTCGAGCCAACTTGTTTCCGAATTATCCGATTCAAGTTTATAATATGGTTTATAAGCTGCTGTATCTGTTCCATGATAATTAAGGTCAGCGTTATCCTCAAAAGTTGAATAATTTAAAGTTTCAGGAGCGCCCTTAAAAAAACTATTATTTTGAGAATTAAAATGTTTGTCGAGAAAATTTTTATCAACGGCTTCTACATTGGTATATAAACCAATCAATGTATCATTAACATAAACGTTTGCATAACCGGTAAGCGATGCTGGCATATATTTTCTTATCATTTCATAAGAAAGCACTTCTCTGACAAATGACGGGTCTTCTATTACATTGCCAAGTTTCAGTTTAGTGTAACCCTTATAATTTTGATTATTGATGGTATATTCAAGATCAATATTGAAAGGAGTTTTTTCTTGGTTTACACCCCATGAACTGAAACCCTTATAGCGAACACCTACACCATTCAACATATTTCCGTCAATAGAAATGTTTCCAAGCAAACGTCCATCTTCACCAACATTAAGATGTAAACTATCCAGTATATGGTCCCAGTTGCTTTCCTGGAAATATATGCGAATTTCTCTTACGCTATTTGTATTATATAGTTCGTCCTGGGAAAATATTGGGTTAACAATAAAAGCCGATAAAATAGTATAAAGCGCTAGGAATTTTGTTTTCACTACAAGTATTTAAATATTTTTACGAATTTCGGAGTAATTATTTATTCTTTTATAAATTTTCCGTTGTAAGTTTTTCCATCTTCAGTTATTTTAATGAAATAAATTCCATCAACAAGATTTGCAATATTAATTTTTACAGATGAATAAATAGATTGACTTAGCACGCTACGTCCTGCAATATCTGATATTTCTACAACACCTGAATTTATATTGCCATTAATATTCAGATAATCTTGGGCAGGATTAGGATAAATATCAAGAAAATTGTTGCTGTAATTTTCATTTATGCCATCACCAGAATTTGGGTATTTTGATAGTCCTCCGTCGGTAGCAAGCCAGATATTATCATCACTGTCAATAGCAATCCTGTTTACAAATTCGCTATTTAAACCCTGGGTTTCAGAATAGGTAACTCCACTTCCATCTGTAACATCAAATTTTGTTATACCTCCAACTACTACTGATGGTCCATATGATGTAAACTGTGCTATCCATAAGTTTCCTTGTGAATCAAATTTAATATCAGTAACACCGGCATCGTCTAAGCCGTTGTCTTTATCATAGTTTGCAACAAATACATTTGATGAGTTTAATTTATCAACACCTTTTACAGGAACACCAGCCCATCTGTTGTTATTTCCGTCAATAGCAAAAGTGGTATTAGAATTACCTATTGACCCAGTAGTATCTATTGTAGTAAATGTAGTATTATTGTAATATGATAACCCATAATCAGTCGAAAACCATGTATAATTTGAAGCATCAACATATATATGAAAGATTGATGCAGGGTTGCTCATATCGTTTTGAGGTAATTCTGTTTTATAAGTGGTCCATGTCATGTCGCTTAATTTTAACTTTGATGCACCGTTACCATGTGAACCAAACCATATATAACCATCATTGTTAGCGGCAATATAATAAATAGCGTTATCGCAAAGTCCATTAGACGTATTTGATGCATTGTATGTGGTCCAGGTATTTGCAGTTTGATTATAAAATAATACTCCATCACCATCAGTTCCGGCCCAGATATTATTATTCTTATCAACAGCAATGCTAATGATATAATCATTTGGAAATCCGCTATTGCTCATGTTATAAATGGTCCAGTTGGTTGCTCCATCAAATTTTACTACACCTCCGTCAGTTGCAGCCCATATGTTATCGTTGGCGTCAACAGCAACAGCACTTACCTTATCATTAGGCAACTGACTATTGCTAGTGGTGTAATTTGTGAATAATGCTTTTTGAGCATTTAAGTTTACAGCTCCAAACATTATTATGCATAATGTTGCAAAGTAAAATTTTTTCATCGTTTTGGTTTTTTATTGTCTTTTGATTTATTTAATAAATTTCAAAATATTATAACAACGCCTTTTTATTAAAAAAATAAAATCATTCTCTCTTCAGTTATTTATCTGAAGAGAGAATGAAAAGTTTATTGATTATTTCATTATAACTATTTTCTTATTAACTATATTTTTATTTTCAGATTTTACGGTAATATAATAAATACCATTTGAATATGCTGATAGATCTAATAGTTTTGAATTTTTTTCCTGTATGATTATTTCGCCATAAGAATTATAAACGAATACTTCAAAATTATTATCTTCAGTAAATTCATCATTCAAATTTATTGTACCGGTTGTTGGATTTGGGAATAAATTTAATTCTGTTCCTTTTATTGGATTTTCTTGAACATCAGTACATGCATCAACAACTGCTGTAACCGAAGCTGTAGTTGTGGTAGTAATTGTTGTGGAATTAAATGTTCCTGTCATTGTTACCGTAACTGTAAAAGTATAATTTCCGGCAGCCGTAGGAGTAACAGTTGGGTTTTGTGCAGTAGTTGATGAAAATGTTGCAGTAGATGGCGAGGAAGACCAGGAATAAGTGTAAGTAGGGCTGGTAACAACAGGTGCATCTTTTTTTGTAAAAGTTAATGATATTGCGCTATTTGCACAATGTGTAACGGATGGGATGCTTGCCGTTAAAAACCATGGACCAAATACCTCAACTTTTTTAAGCCGGTCAGATTGTATTGTGCCAACTGTAATACTTTGCAACGGTGTTGAACTATTTCTGGTTTCATAAAAAGCCGAATTAGGGCTTGTAATTAAAACATTTCCATTATCCAAAGCCATACAACCGCCTTGATTTTGTACATCAAACGATTTAGTTGTTGGAGTAACAGCTGTAGTAGGACCTACCACAGAACCTGCAGTGTACGTATAATTATACGGATCAGTTGTAGAATAAGTTGGTAAATGTAAAACACATCCTTTTCCACTTTTACATCCGCCATTATGAAAAACACTGATATAATTAGGCCAAACAGAATTTGTTGCCGGAACCCAGCGTGCATCATGTATAATACTAAGTGAAACACCATTACCATCAGTAGTGCATCCGTAATTTTCAGGGCTGCCCCATCTGTAAAGGAAATCGCCACCTTTTCCTGAATTACCTCCGGCATGTGTGGCTGCCTGTGCCGTAGTAGTACTATGGTCAATTACATAAATTTCATTTTTAATATGGGAGCACCATACAATCTGATCAAGAGTTGGATTATAATCAATACCATTTGCATGGAACCAGTCAGATGTTACACCTCCATTGGTTGTGCAGCCTACATAAAATAATTCAGGATGTTGTTTAACATCGGTTACGTAAGTAGCATAAGTATTGGAAGAAGATGTTGTTTGACAAAGATGATTTTTCAGGTGCCATTCCCAAACAACAGTTCCTGTAGTAGTACCGGTAGGTTTTATTTCTTTAATTATAGGAGAACTTACACTTGTGCTTGAACCGCCATAAGTTGAAAGATTTATGGTTTCATCAACAATTATCAATACGTTACCATTAGGCATAGGGCAGATATCATGGTGAGCGCCACTTACAGTATATGTCCAGGTACTAGAAACTGTGTTGTTTCCTGTCCATGCGTATTTTTTTACTGAGCCATATCCACCTGCTGCACTGCCGCTGCCGGATGTGGTATATATTGTGTCATGATAAAAATGAGCACAATATGAAGTAGTGCCTGTATTAAATCGCTGGTAATAGCTTGAAGAAGTAGTGGCATTAGTATCAAGCAAATAAGTATAACTGCTGTTGGCACAAAAAGTATATGATTCCTGTTGTTGTGCAAAAATTCCCGGTATTGCCCAGAAACACACTGCAAAAATAGTTAGTAAAAAATGTTTTTTCATACGCTTTGGTTTTCAGTTTTATAATTTTAATTAATCTTTACATGAAGTAATTTTATAAAAAATAAAAAAATAGTTGTATTAAAATACATTTATTATTTATGCGAATCAAGGGTTGAATTAAGAAATTAAATATAGAGATATTAACTAAAACCTGTTTATAAAAAGCACAAATAAAATTTTATATTATCCTGATAATCAATATCTTAGAGGAATATTCTACTAAAC
>Ga0209099_1000426_pt1 | contig 50332 bp, 38 predicted proteins | sample AD_JPNHW2_MetaG_FD_184430 | JGI IMG/M metagenome (GOLD analysis project Ga0209099, IMG submission 184430) | Active sludge microbial communities of municipal wastewater-treating anaerobic digesters from Japan - AD_JPNHW2_MetaG (SPAdes) (version 2) | ecosystem: Engineered > Bioreactor > Anaerobic...
TGTTTCACCAAAAAGAAGCTGGCTGACCATTTCAGAACGATCGCTGGGCTCAAGCCTTAACGGGACAAGGCTTAAAGGGCATTTTCCGGTCATAGGGTTTCAATATAAAAATGAATAATTTGTAAGCAAATTTACTCTTTGGCGCTAAACTGTCAAATTTATCTATATTCGTGGGTGAAAATTTGTGAATCATTATGAAGTTCAGGATTAACGGATCGGGGAAATATTACTATGAAGTGAATAAAGCGCTGTTGTTCCTGGCGGCGCTTGCCGTACTGGTCAGTATTTTTCCGCGGCAGGGTAAATTAAAATCCGAATTCCAGAAAGGAAAGCCCTGGCAGCACGAAGAATTAATAGCGCCTTTCGATTTTGCCATCCGGAAATCAGAATCGGAATTACAACAGGAAAGGCGCGAGATTCTGAACAACGCCTACCTGTACTTCCGGTTTGACCGGGATGTTGCCGAAAGCCAGCGCGAGCGTTTTATCCAGAGGCTTTCGGAAGAATGGAAGCAAAAACATGGAAATTCGGATCAGGCAACACTTAACGAAATGCAATCGTCCGGGTTAAAAATAATCGACACTTTGTTTTCGCATGGTATTATCGAAATGACGGACGACCTGGAAACGAAAGACGGCGATTTTAAAATAGCATTGCTTCAGGGCAATGTAGCTACGATCTTTCCGCTCAACCATTTTTTTACTGTAAGAACCGCCAACGCATACATTTCCAGGCAACTGGCTTCAGCCCCACCTGATAACAGCGCCCTGACGCTTCAGCTTTTACAGGAATCCATTGCGCACAATGTGCTGTTCAGCGAAGCCCTGAACCGCGAACAGCGCGAACAGGCGTTACGCAACATATCGGTAACCCGGGGTATGGTGCAGAAGGGTGAAAAGATCATTTCGAACGGGGAACTGGTCACGGATGAGAAATACAGGGTACTTGAATCATACCGGGACGAATATGAAACCAGGATCGGGAGGCTGTCGGATTTCAGGATGGCGCTGGCAGGCAGGATTATTCTCATCTCGGTGGCGCTTATCGTTTTCGCCCTGTTCATGCATACTTTCAGGCGCGATATCTTTATCCAGAACCACAATATTGTTTTGCTTCTTTCGCTGATCACCATCATGGTTTCGGCAACTACCTTTATCGTGAACAGGGATGTGTCGTGGCTGAATGCCGTTCCTTTATGCCTGGTTCCGATCATTGTCCGAACTTTTTATGACACCCGTCTGGCGCTGTTTGTCCACATTATCACGATTATTATTCTCGGGTTTATTGTTCCTAACAGTTTCGAGTTCCTGTACATGCAACTGATAGCCGGGATCATTACCATTATCTCGGTGACAAATCTGACCCGCCGTTCACAATTCTTTTTCACTTCGTTGTGGATATTCTGTACCTATTCTGTTATCTATATCGGAATGACCTTGTTGCAGGAAGCTTCGCTCTCAGGGATTTATCGTTTTAATTTCGTGCTTTTCGGAATAAGCGCCTTGCTGACGCTGTTCAGCTATCCTCTAATATTTCTTTTCGAGGGTGTCTTTGGCATGGTTACCGACGTTTCGCTGATCGAATTGTCGGATACACACAGCAAATTGCTGAGAGAATTGTCGGTTAAAGCGCCGGGTACCTTCCAGCATTCGATGATGGTAAGCAATATTGCCGAAGATGCCGCCAGGGCTGTCGGGGCCAATACCTTGCTCACCAGGACCGGCGCCATGTATCACGATATCGGAAAGATGGATATGCCGTTGTATTTTATAGAAAATCAGACCGGTACGCTTAATCCGCACGACGAATTAGCCAGCGATGAAAGTGCGCGCATCATTATCAGCCATGTCATCCGGGGAATAGAAAAGGCAAGACAGTATAAGTTGCCCGAACCGATCATTGACTTTATCCGTACGCATCACGGAACCCGATACACGCAGTATTTTTACAGTGCATACAAGTTAAAAGGATCGGCCAACCCGGTTGATGAGTCGGTATTTATATATCCGGGGCCTGTTCCCTTCTCAAAAGAAACATCCATCCTGATGATGGCCGATTCGGTGGAAGCGGCGTCGCGTTCGCTGAAATCGCCGGATGAGCAGAAAATAAGCGAGATTGTTGAAAACATCATCAACGATCAGCTTAAGAACGGGCAGTTTGTTTCAAGCGAACTTACCCTTAAGGATATTTCGGTCATTAAGAAGATCATCAAGAAGAAACTGATGAGCATCCATCATGTGAGGATTGAATATCCGGCTGTTTAACAGGCTTATTCCCGGGGCAATGGCGGTAAAGGTAATGAGCTGCCGAAGGACCTTCGTTGAAGATGAGGTCGATGATGCTGAGGTTGGGAAAGAAGGGGTGGCGGTCGGAAAAAACCTGCATATAGGGTTCAAATTCTTGTACCGACCAGGTATGAACCGTTTTTCTTTTATGCATGATCAACTGACGCATATCAACGGCATTCTCATATCCTTTACGGTAGTATTCGGTTAATATGATGCCGGGATCTGTTTTCAGGATTCCGCAACATGCTTCAAGAACCTTCAGGTTGAAATCAACCAGTAACTTGGGCGGGGCCAAAAATATACTTTCAAACGCTTCGCGGTAATAAAGGAAATAGGGTGATTTGTTATAAGCCGATTCAATCGTACGCCAGTGAATTCTTGCCCAGGGGCTTTTATGATCAAGAAGGATATCCCTGGTGCAGGTGTGGTTGCCGTCGGGTTTTGTTACCGGCACGACAAGATTCAGCACGCCATTGGCTGTTTCGATGGAATAACGGTTCCTGCACGTCTGTTTCGGGTATGTTTCCTGAATTTCAACCAGCACTCCCGATGCATGGAACAGCCAGCAGAAATACTCAATATCAGGCAGACAGGCAAGGGGCAGAATAACCTGGGGCAATTGTTTGGTGACGTTCATGCGGCAAAGTTAAATGCTTGGCTTGAACAGGCAAAATCGGGCCATCCCAAATCACGACCTCCTCTGTCAAATGAAAAAAGAGTCTCCGGTAACAAAAAAAGCCCTTTACAGGGCCTTTAGGGATAATCGCGGCACAAGTTACCGTTTAGCTGACTTTGCCGTTCAGCAAAAGTTTATTGATGGTTTCAACTAGTGAACCTTTCGGCATGGCGCCGGTGGCCATCTGAGGCTTGCCTTTGGCCGGTACAAACAGGAGCGAGGGAATGCTGCGGATTCCGAATGCGGCGGAGAGCTCCGGCTCGGCTTCAGTGTCGACTTTATAAATTTCTATTTTGCCGGCGTATTCTTTTGATACCTCATCCAGAATGGGGCCCATCATTTTGCAGGGGCCGCACCAATCGGCATAGAAATCGATAAGACAAGGCAGGGAGCCTTCATATTTCCACTCCTGGTTCTTTTCGTAATCGAATATTTTTTCCAGGAAAGTTTGTTTTGTCAGGTGTTCCATTTTTATCAGGGTGTATTAAAGTTTCGGTTTAGATTTAGCTTTATTTAGAGGCTGGCGCAAGAAGGAATTCATTGATGATTTTTTGAAAATCTTCTTTTGGCAATGCGCCTTGTGTCATTTGGGGGTTGCCTTTTACCGGGCAAAATAGTACCGAAGGGATACTGCGAATGCCGAAATAACCGGCAAGTTCACGTTCCTTGTCCGTGTCAACTTTATAAATGGTAATTTTTCCTTCATATTTCGAAGCAAACTCCTCCATAATCGGGGCTACCATCCGGCATGGGCGGCACCAGTCGGCGTAGAAATCAATGATGCAGGGCTTGTTATCTTTGTAAACCCAATTATCGGGATTTTTTTCAAAGTCATAAACTTTTTCAAGGAATAAAGCCTTGGTCAGAACGACGGGTTCTCCTCCGGATAGTACCGGTATGCCGGTGTTTGCCGCTTCGGGTTTGCCGGGTGTTTCCGGGGATTTTTCGCTAAGACCGGATCCGGTGTTCCCGTTTCCGCAACTGGTTATTGTGAGCAGGAGGGCGATGGCTGAGGTAAGCATTAAATGTTTCATGATCATCCGGTGTTAAGAATGGGTGTTTTGTGGCTGCAAAGATATGCAATATTTTAAATATATCGCATAAATATCACTTTTTGTTTTTAACTTTGTCAACAATTATTATGCCACCGACAAAATGTCAGATAATACAAAGATGGTACAGGCCACAAACCTGCAAGGGTTATTCAGGACAATGGATGTCCGTCAGTTTGCGGAGGCGTTTCCCGATGAGGAACATTGCCTTCAAATATTGGCGGAAATAAAATGGAAAGATGGATTTGCGTGCCGCTATTGCGGAAACACGCGATATGGCAAGGGTAAAACGCCTTTTGCCCGTCGGTGTACGCGATGCAAACGGGAGGAATCGGCCACGTCGCATACGATTTTTCATCATTGCCGCATGGAATTGCCGAAAGCTTTTGAAATTGCCTGGTATGTATGCGGGAAGCCCGGAATATCAGCATCGGCTTTATCGGAGATGCTTGAAACCAGGCATATGACATGCCTGCGATTCAGGAACCGTATTTTGAATTGTATTAACGGGCACCGGGATCTGACAGATCCGGCTCATGAGTAAGAAACAGGAACCGGAATCCGGAGCCTTCGGGCAGGGACCGTTGTGTTTTCTTTCTGAATTTTTCATCTGCTTAAAAATCATTTCTTTATCTTCTGTATTACCTAAGATGTAAAATTTCAAATCAACGATATTTTCGATGAAAATCAATAAGGTGCAGCCTATGATTATACCGATAATTTAAATCTTTTCTAAAAAACCCTGTAAAACCCTTGTCAACGTTGAAATATGTCGAACAGGTCGTGACGTTTCATGTATGATTTTTCAGCATAATAAACTATAAATCAGATTGGTAAATTGGTTTAAAAAATCAGGAAATATTTTCTCAATCTTCTCAATAGTATTTACATTTGCCGCGGTCTAACCGGGGAGCGCAGTTCAGTTGTCGCTTACCCTGATTAAAAGATACTCATTTAAATATAGGAGGCTTAACGTGAACCAGGCCATTCTGTTTGCGGTAGCTACATTAGGCATAATCGGGATAGCATCAGCCGCAATTCTGTACATCGTAGCTCAGAAATTTAAGGTTATTGAAGATCCCCGCATCGACGAGGTTGCAGACGTTTTGCCCGGCGCAAACTGTGGCGGCTGCGGTTTTGCCGGTTGCCGGAACCTGGCAGAGAACATTGTGAAAGCAGGAACGATAGAAAGCATGAGGTGTCCTGTAGGCGGGAACGAAGTCATGAAACAGGTGGCGGCCATTATGGGGCTTACGGCGGAGGAAAAGGAGCCGATGATTGCCGTTTTACGCTGCAATGGTTCCCGGGCCAGTGCTCCTAAAAAAGTTGAATACGACGGCGCATTGAACTGTCAGTTTGCCAATGCCCTGTATAATGGCGAAAGCGGTTGCCCGAACGGCTGCCTCGGATTGGGCGATTGTGTTTCATCCTGCCAGTTCGGAGCCATGTACCTCGATGAAACCACGGGACTTCCGGTTATCGACGAGGATAAATGTGTTGCCTGCGGATCCTGTGTGAAATCCTGCCCGCGCAGAATCATCGAATTGCGTAAGAAAGGCCCTAAGAACAGACGCATTTACGTTTGTTGCATGAACACCGAGAAAGGAGCTGTAGCCCGGAAGAATTGCGAAGTGGCCTGTATCGGCTGCGGAAAATGTGTTAAAGCCTGCAATTTTGAGGCTATAACACTGGATAACAATCTGGCTTACATCAATTTTGAGAAATGTACGCTATGCAGGAAATGTGTTGAGGAATGTCCAACCGGAGCAATCCAGGAGATTAACTTCAAACCCCGGGCTCCGAAACAATCGGCTGAAAAGCAGGAAGAAGTAATAGCCTGACATCCGGATCAATAATTGTATTTTCAACAAGATCAATATTATAGGCATTAAGTATGCTGAAAACGTTTAAAAAAGGCGGTGTTCATCCTGAAGAGAACAAAATCTCGGCCGGCAAAGCGGTCGAAGTATTGCCGCCGTCGCAGAAGGTTTATATCCCCCTGGGACAAAGCCTCGGAGCCCCTGCCAAACCATTGGTGGATAAAGGAAGCGAAGTGAAAACCGGACAACTGATCGCCAAAGGTGAATCGTTCATTTCGGCCAATGTCCATTCAAGCGTTTCGGGGAAAGTAATAAAGATCGACGATATTACCGATCCGAGCGGCTATCGCAGAAAGGCCGTTTTTATCGATACGGTGGGCGACGAATGGCTTGAAACCATCGACAGGACTGAAACCATTAAACGGGATTGCGATCTTTCGGCACAGGAAATCATCCGTAAGATCAATGAGATGGGCATCGTGGGGATGGGAGGCGCTACATTCCCTTCACACGTTAAACTGATGGTTCCCGAAGGGAAGAAGGCCGAGATACTGATCATTAACGGTGTTGAATGCGAACCTTACCTCACGGCCGACCACCGGCTGATGCTTGAAAAGGGGGAACAGATACTCGTTGGGGTTACGTTGCTCATGAAAGCGCTTGGCGTTGCAAAAGCCGTGATCGGTATTGAGAACAACAAGCCGGATGCCATCAGCCACATGCAGGAACTGGCAAAATCGTTCAAAGGGGTTGAGGTTGTTGCCCTCAAAGTGAAATACCCGCAGGGAGCCGAAAAGCAGCTCATCAAAGCCATTACCGGACGGGAGGTGCCTTCGCAGAAACTGCCTATCGAGGTGGGTTGCGTGGTCAACAATGTCGGTACAGCTTTTGCTGTTTATGAAGCCATACAAAAGAACAAGCCGCTTTTTGAAAGGGTGGTTACGGTAACCGGCGATAAACTGGCCTCACCGTCAAACTTCATGGTGCGTATCGGAACGCCCGTTTCTGAGCTGATCGAAAAAGCCGGAGGTTTGCCTGCTGAAACGGGCAAAATCATCAGTGGCGGCCCTATGATGGGTAAAGCCCTCAATTCGGCCGACATTCCGGTAATGAAAGGCACTTCAGGTATTGTTTTAGTTCCCGAAGAAAAATCAAAACGCATGGAAATGCGGAATTGCATCCGCTGCGGTAAATGCGTTTCGGCTTGCCCGATGGGCCTTGAACCATATCTGCTCGAGCGGGAGGTAAATGCCGGCCTGTGGGAAGAAGCAGAAAACAGCCGGATCATGGATTGCATGGAATGCGGCTGTTGCCTTTTTACCTGTCCGTCAGGCCGTCCATTGCTGGATTATCTCAGGCTTGGGAAAAATAAAGTAGGTCAGATTATTCGTTCACGAACTAAGTAGAGCTATGCAGTTACTCACCATATCAGGGTCGCCGCACATTCATGGCGATCAAAATGTAAAAAAGATCATGTGGGGCGTTGTACTGGCATTGGTTCCGGCCATGCTGGTTTCGCTGTGGTATTTCGGGCTGGGGGCATTAATATCTATGGCTGTTGCCGTATTTAGCTGCGTTGCCGTTGAATACCTGGTTACGAAATTTGTCCTGAAACAGGAACCCACAATCAACGACGGTTCGGCAATTATCACCGGCGTTTTACTGGCGTTTAACGTTCCGAGTAATATTCCTTGGTGGGAGTTGGTCATCGGCAGTATATTCGCTATCGCTGTTGTAAAGATGTCGTTTGGCGGACTGGGGAAAAACCCGTTTAATCCCGCTTTGGCAGGACGTGTTTTCATGCTGATCTCCTTCCCGGTCGATATGACATCCTGGCCGTTGCCCATCCAGAACCGCTTTGTACTGGTGGATGCCCTTACAGGGCCTACCGCTCTCGGAACCTTGAGGGAAGGGATGAAAAGCGGAGAAACCTTATCGCAGATAACTTCACAATTGCCGGATTATGGCAACATGCTGCTGGGAAATATTGGCGGATCATTGGGTGAAGTGTCGGCAATAGCCCTGCTGATTGGCGGTATCTACATGCTGTTCCGCAAGATTATCAGTTGGCATATCCCGGTATCGTACCTGCTGACGGTATTCATCTTCACGGGTATCCTCTGGTTGATTAATCCCGATAAGTATATCGATCCGGTTTTTCACCTGTTAGCAGGCGGTTTGATACTAGGCGCTTTCTTCATGGCTACGGATATGGTGACATCGCCGATGACTACCAAGGGGATGCTGATCTTCGGGGTAGGATGCGGATTGCTGACCGTTTTAATCCGCGTTTGGGGATCATATCCCGAAGGCGTATCTTTTGCCATCCTCATCATGAATGCAGTAACGCCGTTACTTAACAAATACATCAAACCAAAACGCTTTGGCGAGACGGTAAAAGCTTAATTTTTTTAATCAGAAATTCTTAAGAGTGTAACACGATGTCGAAAAAGCTAGAATCAACACTCAAAAATATGGTTCTTTGCCTGTTCCTAATGTCGGTGATAATGGCCGGTGCATTGGGATTTGTATATAAGATCACCAAGGATCCTATAGAACAGGCTGATAAACAGAAGGAAATACAGGCTGTAAAGGATGTTTTACCTCCGTTTGACAATGATCCTACCGCTGATGCCAGGGATATGGAAGGGCTCAAACTGTATACGGCAACCCAGAAAGGAGAGCCGGTAGGTTATGCCGTTAAAACATTCACCGAAAAGGGATTCAGCGGGCACTTTGAGTTGATGGTCGGATTTAAGCCCGACGGCACCATCAATAAAATTGTTGTACTCAACCATTCAGAAACCCCGGGGCTGGGTTCAAAGATGAAAGAACCAAAATTCGCCGACCAGTTCAACGGGATGAATATCGGAACGATTCCCGGTAAGCAGCTTAAAGTAAAGAAGGACGGTGGAACTGTCGACGCCATCACAGCGGCTACCATCAGTTCAAGGGCTTATTGCGATGGTGTTCAAAAAGCATTTAATGTTTACATGAATATGCTGAATAAAAATCAAGCCAATGTAGATACCACTTCCGGCGCTACATCGAAAGGAGGTAAAAAATGAGCATGTTAAAATATCTGACCAACGGGTTGTGGAAGGAGAACCCGACCTTTGTGCTGGTTCTCGGAACCTGTCCTACCCTGGCTGTGACAACAGCAGCCATTAACGGGATCGGCATGGGTGCGGCTACAACCTTTGTTCTGGTTTGCTCCAACATCATGATTGCCGGGCTGAAGAATGTGATTCCTGATAAAGTGCGCATCGCGGCATTCATTGTCATCATCGCCACCTTTGTAACCATTGTTGACCTGGTCATGAAAGCCTATACCCCTGACCTTTACAAGACGTTAGGCATATACATTCCGCTGATTGTTGTGAACTGCATCATTCTTGGCCGTGCCGAAGCGTTCGCACAGAAAAATAAGGTGATGCCCGCATTGCTCGACGGACTGGGCATGGGGATAGGATTTACGCTGGCCATTACTTTCATGGGCGCTATCCGGGAAATTCTGGGTAACGGTTCGGTATTTGATATCCGCCTGATTTCGCAGGAAGCCCGCACCATCCTTATTTTCATCCTGCCTCCGGGCGCCTTTATCACCTTTGGATACCTGATTGCCCTGATGAACAGGATCAAGAGCAAATACTCGATCTGATGATTCTGCATGTTGATTGGTCATTCATTAATCTGTGAAAGAAATTAGAATATGGAACTTCTCAAGATAGTCATACTGGCGCTTATCGTCAATAACGTAGTGCTGGCTCAATTCTTAGGCATTTGCCCCTTCCTGGGCGTTTCCAATAAAGTCGGCACTTCGATAGGTATGGGGGTGGCTGTTATCTTTGTGATGACGCTCGCCAACCTGGTAACCTACCTGATACAATACTTTATCCTGGTGCCTTTGCATATTGAATTTATGCAAACCATCACCTTTATTTTCATCATTGCTTTCCTCGTGCAGGTGGTAGAGATTATCCTGAAAAAAGCGGCTCCGGCATTATATCAGGCGCTGGGAATTTACCTTCCGCTGATCACCACCAACTGCGCCGTTTTGGGTATTGCCATCCTCGCAGTTCAAAAGAACTACAACCTGATTTCAAGCGTCGTTTATGCCGCATCCATAGCAGCCGGCTTTACCCTGGCGCTGATCCTGATGGCAGGTATTCGCGAGCAACTTGAATTGAATGGCTATCCGAAGGGCATGAAAGGATTCCCCCTTTCACTGATCACTGCCGGACTGTTATCCCTTGCATTCATGGGATTTTCAGGGCTTGTAAAGTAACCTTGCCGGGATAAAGGAATCTCCGTTTACTGTCCTGTATTCTTGCATTGGCTCAAATTGCCTATTTTTGGCATCAGATAAATATTGCAATGAATACCGAAACAATCATCTCCCTTTCCCACGCGTCTGTTTTTCAGAAAAACATCCTGATCCTGTCGGATGTTTCTCTTTGTATTAACCGAGGGGAATTTGTCTACCTTATCGGGAAAACCGGTACGGGTAAAAGCAGCCTTCTCAAGACATTATACGCTGAATTGCCTCTCACGGAAGGCGAGGGGGAAGTAGCGGGATATAATCTAAGGGAATTAAAGAGAAAGGAAGTGCCATACCTGCGCAGGAAGCTGGGAATTGTTTTCCAGGATTTCCAGCTTCTGAACGACCGCAGCGTCAACGACAACCTGCTTTTTATAATGAAAGCCACCGGATGGAAGGATGCCGAAGCCATGCGTTCCCGGATGAATGAAGTGCTCGATAAAGTAGGGCTGATCACCAAAGGGTTTAAAATGCCTCATCAGCTTTCCGGCGGTGAACAGCAGCGCGTTTCAATAGCCCGTGCATTGATTAACGACCCGGAACTTATCCTGGCCGATGAGCCTACCGGTAATCTTGACCCTGAAACATCCGAAGGTATTCTTCAGTTGCTTTTCGATATACGAAGAGCAGGGCGGGCCGTTTTTATGGCAACGCACAATTATAACATGATAGATAAATTCCCTTCCCGCACTGTCCGTTGCGAAGCCGGGAAAGTGCATGATTCGGGGAATTAAAGCCATTGACCTTTCGGGAACACGCTTAACCGACTATTTTCCTTGCCTGTTCAAAGGCTGATGATAGTCCGGAAGGGTTTTTTCCGCCGGCTGTTGCGTAGTTTGGCTGGCCGCCGCCACCGCCCTGGATGTTTTTGGCAAGATCGCGGATGATTTGTCCTGCATTAAGTCTTCGTTCAGAAACCAGGTTATCGGAGATCATCACTGTAAGGCCCGCTTTTCCTTCACTTTCGTTGCCCAGCACCAGAAACAGGTTTTCAACCCTGGCTTTGAGCGCGAAAGCGAGGTCTTTAATAGCCTGCGAATCAAGATCGACTTTGGCGGCAATGAAATTGATGCCGTTCACGGGCTCCGCTTTCCGGGCCAGTTCGTCTTTAAGTTTTCCGGCTTTTTCTGCGTTCAGCGATTCAAGCTGCTTCTTCAGTTCGGCCTGCTGATCGAGTATTTGCTGAACGGCGCGCAACGGATCATTGGGGTTTTTTACCAGTGATTTCAGTTGTTCGACGACGCCGACCTGGGTATTAAAAAATTCTTCGGCTTTATCGGCGGTAATGGCTTCGATGCGGCGGACGCCGGCAGCGATGGCGCTTTCACCGGTTATTTTAAACAGGCCGATCTGGCCCGTAGCTTTCACATGCGTGCCACCGCAAAGTTCCACGGAATCGCCGAACCGGATTACACGGACGGCATCGCCGTATTTTTCGCCAAAGAATGCAAGGGCGCCCATCTTCTGAGCTTCTTTCATCGGTACCGAACGGTGTTCGTCCAGGCTGATATTGGCGCGGATAAGCCTGTTGACCATCCTTTCAACCCTGGCAGTTTCATCGTCGGTAAGCTTCTGGAAATGGGAGAAGTCGAAGCGAAGATAGTCGGGGCTTACGAAGGATCCTTTCTGTTCCACATGGGTCCCCAGGATGCTGCGCAACGAATAATGCAGGAGGTGGGTTGCCGAATGGTTGTCGGCGGAAAGGATGCGTTTATTCACATCGACCCGGGCATGAAACCCGGCAGCCGGATTTTCGGGCAAGGTCTCGGAAAGATGCACGATCAGCCCGTGTTCTTTTTTTGTATCTGTGATTTCAATGCGCTCATCCGGCGATTCAATATAACCGGTATCGCCAACCTGTCCGCCGCTTTCGGCATAAAAAGGCGTCTTATCAAATACCAACTGAAATATTTCCTTGCCTTTGGCAATTACTTTGCGGTAGGATGTGATCTTTATTTCAGCGGAAGTGGTATCATAACCAATGAATTCGCTTCCTGTTGAGGGGATCAGTTCCACCCAGTCGGCGGTTTCCACAGAAGCATCTTTGCGCGAGCGGCTTTTCTGTTGGTCCAGACGGACCTGGAAATCGTCCATATCGACCGACCAGCCGAGTTCCCGGCTCATGAGTTGGGTCAGGTCGATTGGGAAGCCGTAAGTGTCGTAAAGTTCAAAGGCAAAATCGCCGGCAATCACCTTTGAGCTTTCCTGCGATTGAATATATTGCTGAAATTTCTGAATACCGACAGCCAGCGCCCTCAGGAAAGATGTTTCTTCTTCATGGATAACCCGTTGAATGAGCTGAAACTGGCTTTTTAGTTCCGGAAACTGGCCGCTCATCTGTTGTTCGAGTACCGGGACTAACCGGAAGATGAACGGATCGCGCACGTTGAGGAACGAATAGGCATAGCGGACAGCCCGGCGCAAGATACGCCTGATGACATAACCGGCCTTTACGTTTGAAGGCAGTTGTCCGTCGGCGATGGCAAACGATACGGCGCGCAGATGGTCGGCGATTACCCGCATGGCTACATCGCTTTTAGCCGAGTCGCCGTACCGGATACCCGAAAGCCTGGAAATTTCACCGATGATGGGTGTAAAAATGTCGGTATCGTAATTGCTTTGTTTTCCTTGCAATACCATGCAAAGGCGTTCAAATCCCATGCCCGTGTCAACGTGTTTGGCCGGCAGCGGCACCAGCGATCCGTTTGCCAGACGGTTGTACTGGATGAAAACGTTATTCCAGATTTCAATAACCTGAGGATGGTCCTTGTTGACAAGCTCATGTCCGGGAGTTTTAAGCCTTTCATCAGCATTGCGGATGTCGATATGGATTTCGGAACAGGGTCCGCAAGGCCCGGAATCGCCCATTTCCCAGAAATTATCTTTTTTCGATCCGGGAAGGATGCGGTCTTCGGCAATCCATTTCTTCCAGATGTCGTAGGCTTCGGTGTCCCGGGGCAGGTTGTCGTGATCGTCGCCGCCAAAAACGGTGACATACAACCGTGACGGATCGATTTTGTAAACTACGGTGAGCAGTTCCCAGGCCCAGGCAATGGCTTCTTTTTTAAAATAGTCGCCGAACGACCAGTTGCCGAGCATTTCAAACATCGTATGATGGTAGGTGTCGTGTCCCACTTCTTCCAGGTCGTTGTGTTTGCCGGAAACCCTGAGGCATTTCTGTGAATCGGCCACACGCGGATATTTGACCGGTGCGATGCCCAGGAAAATATCCTTGAACTGGTTCATGCCGGCATTGGTGAACATCAGCGTCGGGTCATTTTTAATGACCATGGGAGCTGAAGGAACGATGTTGTGCTGTTTTGAGGCGAAAAAGTCGAGGAAAGTGCGGCGTATTTCTGCTGAAGTCATTGAATTATAGATTGTTTCTTTTATTTTTATAACCTGAATTGCGTTTCCCGGTTCCTGACGTGTAAATTACTGAACGGCAATTTTATACACAGTCACCTTAACATATGTTAAGAAGAAAAGGGGATGCAAATTTACAGTAAATAATTAATTTTGCCCGAAACGGTTCGATTTGATCAAAATCCGGGCTGTTGACCGCATAAAAAATCTGAAGATGGTAAAAGTTAGATACCAGTTTAATACCAAATCACTTAAAATTGAAGAAGTCAGGGTAACCTTAAAAGACCGCCTCAGGCGGTTGTTCAGCGCCCTGGCTTTTGGATTGGTGTTTGGAGGAATCGGCCTGATCGTACTGTACAATTTCTTCCCTTCGCCGCGTGAAAAGGTGCTTCAGCGGGAAGTGGAACAATACAAACTTCAGTACAAGATACTCAATGACCGCATGGATCAGGTACAACTGGTGCTCTCCGATCTGCAGGACCGGGACGATAATATTTACCGGGTAATTTTTGAAACGGAACCGATCCCGTCATCGGTGCGTAAAGCCGGCTATGGCGGTGCAAACCGGTATTCGAGGCTGGAAGGTTACAATAATTCAGAAATCATCACCAATGCCACCAAAAAGCTCGACGGTATCACGAGTCAATTGTATGTGCAGTCGAAATCGTACGACGAGGTTTTCAAACTGGCAAAATCCAAGGAAAAGATGATAGCCTCGATTCCGGCCATTCAACCGGTAGATATCAGCGATTTGAGGCGCATCGGTTCATTTTTCGGTTATCGTACCGATCCGTTCTATAAAGTAATAAAAATGCACCAGGGTATTGATTTTACGGCTTCGATCGGCACACCGATCTATGCAACCGGCGACGGCGTCGTTACTGAAGCCGAGTACAACCGCGGCGGATACGGAAATGCTTTAAAAATCAGCCATGGTTATGGCTATGATACATTTTATGCCCACATGTCAAGGTTTAAAGCGCGGAAAGGGCAGAAGGTGAAACGCGGGGAAGTAATCGGATACGTGGGCAATACCGGGAAATCAACGGCCCCGCATCTCCATTACGAAGTACACCTGAGAGGTACGCCGGTAAACCCGATCTATTATTTCTTCAACGATATAACTTCGAAAGAATACGCAGCCATGATTGAGCTGTCCTCGAAGCCTTCGCAAACAATGGACTAATAGTTTGCGTAGCTATACCGGGAAACGGGTTATGGTAATCATATTTGATTTGGTATTGATTTTCAATGGATAACATCTGATGGCACTGCGAAAAGAAAAGGTCGGACGCTTGTATTACCGCATCGGTGAAGTGGCTGAGATTTTTGGCGTCAAGGCGTCGCTGATCCGGTATTACGAAAACGAGTTTGATATTATCAGGCCCCATCGCAACAATAAAGGGAACAGGCTTTTTACTCAGGCGGATGTGGATAATTTTCACAAGATATTTTATCTGGTGAAGGAAAAGGGCTTTACCCTGGAAGGCGCCAAATCGAAACTGAAAGAAGAAAGACGATCAACGGGCAATAAGGAAGATGTTATCGAATCGCTGAGGCATATAAAACGATTTCTGCTGGAGCTGAGAAAGGAACTGTCGGAGGAATAAGATGCCCGTATCATTATTGCTGACCAATTCCCGCAGACCGGGAATTGGTCAGCAAGCCTTGAACCGGGTTGCTAAATCATCAGTACTTTTTTTTTCCATCCAGATCTGCCCGAAAAGAACAGATATCCGGATTAATAGTATCCGCCTTTCATCAAATATTGCTGCACGTAATCAGTAACGCCTTCCTCCAGTGAATGGAATTTCAGTTCCGGGCCGAGGTTTTTGAGGAGTTTGTCCATGCAGGCTTCGGTGAAATACTGGTATTTGTCACGGATATCCAGCGGCGTATCGATGAATTCTATGTTTTCCGGTTTGTTCATGGCGCTGAATACGGCCCTGGTCAGGTGAAGAAAGGCGCGGGCGTGTCCGGTTCCCAAATTGTAAAGCCCCGGTTCGGGCTTTTTTTGCATCATCCTGAAAAGGATATCCACGACGTCCTTTACGAAGATAAAGTCACGAAGTTGCATCCCGTCCTGGTATTCAGGCTTATGTGAGCGGAAGAGCCTTACTTTGCCGGTTTCGGATATCTGTTTGAACGAATGCAGGATGACGGATGCCATCCGGCCTTTATGGTATTCGTTGGGGCCGTATACGTTAAAAAATTTCATCCCGGCCCAGAATGGGGGCGTTTCCGATTGGGCCAACATCCATTTGTCGAATTCGTTTTTCGATTCGCCGTAAGGGTTCAGCGGTTTTAACCTTTCCACGATATCGTGGCGGTCGGTATAGCCATATTCTCCGGCCCCGTATGTTGCGGCCGAGGAAGCATAGATGAGAGGTATGCCGGACCGCGAACACAATCTCCAGACATTTTTGGTGTAATTCAGGTTTAGTTTATCGAAAATTTCCCGGTTGAATTCGGTGGTATCGGTGCGGGCGCCCAGGTGGTATATGCATTCCGTTTCACGGGCGTGTTCTTCCATCCAGGTGAAAAAGTCATCGCGGTGGACTTTGGCAGCGAAAGCTTTGTCTTCCAGGTTGCGGTTTTTTACGGGATTGCTGAAATCATCGACGACAACGATATTTGAGATGTCGTTATCATTGAGTTTCTTCACCATGCAACTGCCGATAAAACCGGCTGCACCGGTAACGATTGTGTATGACATAGAGGCTGAAATTTGAACAAAGGTAAAGATTCGGGCTGATACCGGGAATCATTCAACGGTGACTTCGCTGATAAACAGCCAGGCTTTTTGCCCGGCGCCCGGATGGCCTTCGGGACAATCCCCGATATTCTTCACTTTTATCCGCAGGTATCGCGTTATGATCAGATCGAAGTTGCGTTTCAGGGTTACCGGCCCGCTTTGCAGGCTGCCATCAGCATCGGCAGGCTTCAGGTCGCCGGTAAGCTCCCAGTTGACGCCGTCGGGCGAAATATAGTATTCGATCACTTCCGGAAGGAAAATCCAGGACTTTGGCTGTTGCAGGAATTCGATGCCGATGGAGGTGATATCCCTTTTCTTTCCAAAGTCGATTGTAGCATCTATGTTTTTTTCTTCAAAACCCATCCAGGCGCCGTCAAAATAATCGTCAGGACCTCTTACGCCGTCCACCAGTCCGGGAGCGCCTTGTCCCGGGTACTTCGAAGAAGGGGCTTCTGCAAGATTAATGTCGCGAATGCCTTTGACGACATTGACCTTAATGACAGCCGGTTCGCTCCGTGAGTTTTCGCTAAAAGCGACCGAAGTGAGGGTGACAGAACTTGCCAGAATCACAGGCTCAATGTACTTTCTCGATTTTCGGTCAGGAATGGTGCCATCGAGCGTGTAACGGATTTCCGCATTTTCCATGGTCGAACTCAGAGCGGCCGTCTGCGGTTCCAGATAGATGCCGTTATTGACGGAACACATTGGTTTTGACACATAACCGGCGAAGTTTTTTTTATTGTATTGTTTATTCCTGAGAAACGCTTCTGCCACGGGGCGCCCGGTCCATTCAACCGGCAGTTGCAACCCCAGAAGGATAGCTATAACGGGCGCCGTATTTGACAGATCGTTCGGCTCCTGAAGCACTGCATTTTGCCTTATTCCCGGGCCTGAAATCATCCAGGGCACTTCGAGTTCGATCATGCTTTCGCCGCCGTGTCCATGACCTTTACCGCCGTGGTCGGAGACGATGATAAATACCGTATTGTCATAAATGCCGGCATATTTCACCGAGTCGATAAGCCGGCCGATCTCGCCGTCGATTTCTGTAATGGCCTGGTAATACTCACTTGTGTTAAATCCTTTTTCATGCCCGATTTCGTCGGGGTGACCATAATATACAAAAGTGAAATAAGGCTTTTGCCGGGCGATATACGATGACGCGGCATCGGTCACGGCCCGGAATCCAGGCAGGTACGACATCGTATCAATCAAATCCTGATTTACATAAGTGCCAAGCCAATCCCAGTCATAGAACATGGCTGTATTGGCAAGCGGGCGTTGTTGCCGGATCAGCGTGAAGATCGAGGTGAAATATCCCTTTTCGTCATGGACGGTAGCTTCAAAGCCGGGTTTCTTCAGGCTCCAGTTGTTGGATGTGACGCCATGCTGTTCGGGCCCGGCGCCCGAAAGAATGGTCGCCCAGTTGGGGGCGCTGACGGTTGGCATAACGCCTCGCGTTTTCAAAGAAAGCGAGCCGGCCCGGGCCATTTTGTCCATGACGGGCGTCGGAGAATATTGAAAAGCTTCGGCAGATACGCCGTCGATGCCGATGAGAACGACATGCCGCACTTCAGGAAATTTATGCCCGGCATAGGCCCCGGTGGTGACAAGGAGCAAGGCAAGGAACAGAAACTGTTTCATTGTTCAGGCTGAAAGGGTATGATCACTTGACGATTACTTCGTCGGCGAAAATCCAGCAGGGCTGGCCTTTGTTTTCATGCCAATCGGGGAGTTTGCCGACATTGGTTGCCGCTACTTTGATATATCTGGCGCTGAATCCTTTGAGCTCCGACGTGTAGTTATGATTGGTTTTGCCTTTGGTGGGCGCCGGTTCCGTCACAAACGTATCGGCAAGATTCCAGCTTTTGCCATCGTTGCTGGTATAATATTTTACTTCGGCGGGAAACAGTACCCAGGATGCGGCATCCTGGACGAAAGCAGTGCTGATACTTTTGACAGGTTCCTCTTTCAGCAGGTCGATGACGACTTCCATGTCGGATCCTTCATATCCCTGCCATCCGACTTTGAAAGAATTTCCGCCTTTCAGGCCATCGGTCAGCGCATTTATCCCGGTTCCCGGATATTTAAAGCTGTATGGCTTCAGGATGGTGACGGGCTTGCCGGCTGCTTTATGAACCAAAATTTCGCACTCCGTAGGCGTTCCCTTCACCATCCCGTCTTTGACGAGTACCGCCTTTATGGTACTGGTCCTGTCAATGGGAAAAGGCGCCGAGTATACCGGCGAGGACGCGTCGGGAGAGTTCCCGTCGGTGGTGTAATGAATTGTATAACCTGCAGCTTCGCTGGTGATTTTGACCAGGTTACGGTTCAGGATGGAATCACGGACGGTGGTGATGTCGGTTTTAAAGGACCCTTTCGAGTAATTGATACCCATGATGTCGAAACGGTCGAGTTGGTTTTGCAGGCGTCGCGAGAAGTCGTCCCAGTTGCGGTCGGCTTTCTGCGACCATCCGATTTCGGCAATAGCGATTCCCCTTGGGAATGCCATGTACATGAGGTATTCCGGGGTGGCGATGTATTCTGTCCAGAGGTTTCCCTGAGGGCCGAGGATGTGTTTTGCCTGTTCGGCATTCAGCACCGGGGGAGTGGGCTCAAAGGAATAAACTGTTTTCAGTGTGGTATATCCTCCGATTGCCAGGGGTTCGGTAGCAGGATCGGCCTGGTAATAATCCAGGTAACAGTAGTCGACAGGGGTCATAATGACGTCATGGTTTTGCCGGGCTGCATCAATGCCTCCCTGAATGCCTCGCCATGACATGACCGTTGCTTCGGGCGCGAGCCCGCCTTCCAGAATTTCGTCCCAGCCAATCAGCTTACGCCCCTTTGAATTCAGGAAACGTTCGATGCGTTTGGTAAAATAACTCTGTAATTCCATCTCGTTGTTCAGGCCTTCCTCTTTCATACGTGCCTGGCATTTGGGACAGGCCTGCCAACGGGCTTTCGGGGCTTCATCGCCTCCGATGTGAATGTATTTTGAAGGGAACAAATCCATAACTTCCAGGAGCACATTCTGTACGAAATCAAAAACATCTTCGTTGCCGGCACAAAGGATGTCGTCGGCCACGCCCCATTGGGTGCGCACTTCAAACGGGCCTCCGGTGCATGAAAGCTGCGGATAGGCTGCAAGGGCTGCAACCATATGTCCGGGCATATCGATTTCCGGAATCACAGTGATGTATTTTGAAGCGGCATAACGGACGATTTCGCGAATTTCTTCCTGGGTATAAAAACCGCCATAAGGGACACCGTCCTGTTCATCGGTTCTTCCTATCTGGGTTCCTTTCCTGATGGCCCCGATTTTAGTGAGCTCGGGATACTTTTTAATTTCGATGCGCCACCCCTGGTCATCGGTGAGGTGCCAGTGAAAAGTGTTCATCTTGTACATGGCCATGATGTCGAGGTAGGTCTTGATGGTTTCCACCGGGAAAAAATGCCTGCCAACATCGAGATGCATGCCGCGGTAGGGGTAGCGCGGCATGTCGGTGATTTCAACGCTTTTAACTGCAAAAACAGCATTCCTGCCGTCCGAATGGCTTTCGATGGAAGGAGGAAGCAACTGAAAGAGCGTTTGAATCCCATAGAATAATCCCTGCCCTTTTCTGGCGCGGATCAAAATATTCTTTTTTGTAACGGAAAGAGTATATCCTTCATCAGGAATATCATTGCCAGCCCCTTGAAAAGTCAGGACGACAGCATTCTTGGGAATCCTGCCGGCGGGAAGGTCTTCGATACGGAGCAGGGGGCCTCCAGCATCGCCGATTTTCTGTACCAGCATTTTCGAGAGCAGACGTTGCTCTTTGTTTCCGGCATCAGTGAGTATGACAGTCGATGGCTTGATGGTAAATTTACCCTTTCCGGCTTCTGTTTTCATGGGTTTTGGTACGACCGAAAAATCGTTTCCGGCCGTAAGGGTGAATCCTGCAAGCAGAATTACTATTGCCAGGCAAAGCTTTTTAAATTTCATACGTTTACTTATTTTGGTAGTGAAACTCTGTTTTTCTGCTGTTCGCTGATGGCTTTTTGAACAATTTCATCCATGCGGATGGCATTCTCTTCCATTTTCTCAACCAGCCTGAACTGAACACGGGCACGCACCAGGTTGTGGTCTTCGTACCGTGTGCGGAAGTACGGATCGCCGTCCAGGTAATCGGTAAGGAACCGGAGCCCGATGATAAAGGTCATGAAACGGGCGGCAAACGACAGATGCCCAATTTCTTCCCGGGTAAGCGATGTATGGGTGCTTTCGATAAAGCCCTTTGTGTAGGCTTCGTAAACCGGAAGGTTGAGATCTACTTTGGACAAGTCTTTTTCATCCTCATCGGCACAGTTGGCCCCTGTCCTGATGGCATCCCCGAAATCAAAGAGAATACTTCCCGGCATTACGGTGTCGAGATCGACGATGCAGACGGCATGATTCTTCTCGTTGAACAGGATGTTATTGAACTTGGTATCGTTATGCGTTATCCTTTGAGGGATTTTTCCATTGCGGATCATTTCGGGGATGCAAAGCATGACAGCGGCGCGTTCCTCAACAAAAGCTATTTCAGGCCTTACACCCTTCCTGCGGCCTGCCTTGTCGTCGCGTACCGACTGGTAAAATTTGGCAAGGCGGGTTTCCATGTTATGAAAATCGGGAATCGTATCTTTCAAACGGCTGGCGGGCAGGTCGGCGAGGTCGGATGAAAATTTTCCGAATGCTTTGCCTCCTTCATAAGCGATTTCAGGAGAGTCGACAACATCGTAAGCATGGGTGCCGGGGATAAAATTGTAAAGCCTCCAGAAATTTCCGGCATCATCCTGGTAAAAAAAATCGCCGGTGTCGCAGGGGATAAGCTTAAGGACAGTACATTCGGCATTGCCCCCCCGGCATTGTTTCGCTTCCAGATGACGCGTCACCTCCAGAATATTCTGCATCAATCCGGGAATATCCTTGAAGATGTAATTATTGATCCATTGAAGGAAATAAACGGGCTGGCGGTTGTTGGCCGTAAAAATCAGGTAGGAGTCGTTGATGTGTCCCGTAAGCAAGGGTTTTGCTTCCGAAAAGCATCCGGCGCTCAGGAAATGCGAAATGATGCTCCTGATATCTTTTTCCATTTTTTTTTCTATTTCCAGAGTTTCCCGGGATAGTAACCGCTTTGTATGAGCTGCTTTATATTATTAACAACCAGCGGCTTGTCTTCTTTGTAGGTCACGCCAAACCATTGGTCATGGCTTTGAAGCACCTTTATCCTGGCCTGTTTTTGTTTGATCAGTGTATCGACGGCGAGCGGAATATAGAATTCAGAAGCGGGCTTTTCGATGTTCTGCTGAAGGAATTCTTCAAAAAGCCTTCCTGTCTGGTTGAAATATTCTGGCGTGAATCCCCAGAAATTCATCGAAACCACATCATTTTCATGCAGCAGAAGAGGTTCCTTTCCCGGTTGAACATCGGCTATTCCGTTGCCGGTATAGGTGATTTTTGTCCTTTCCGTTACCTCGATGAGCCAGTTGCTGTCATCTTTGCGGCAGATTCCGCGCGATACAGCCCCGTTTTTGCTCATTGTTTTCCCGAGATCATACCCGACCATGGCATAGTCGGTTTGTGTAGCGGGCGTTAATGAATTCAGGTATTTTGCCATCACGTCGAAGGCTCCTGCTCCATAGAAATCATCGGCATTCAGGGCGGCGAAAGGTTCATGGATTGCATCCCTGGCCATCAGGATAGCATGACCTGTACCCCAGGGCTTTGTGCGTCCGGCCGGAATGGAATATCCGGGCGGGATCATATCCAGTTCCTGGAATACATATTCGATATCAGCATGTTTGGAAAGCCTGGAAATAAAGACTTCCCGAAAATCGGCTTCGATGTCTTTCCGGATAATGAAAACCACTTTCCCAAAGCCGGCGCGTAAGGCGTCGAATACGGAATAATCGATAATGGTTTCGCCGGATGGGCCAACAGGATCTATCTGTTTCAGGCTTCCGTAACGGCTGCCCATCCCGGCAGCAAGTATCAGCAAGGTAGGTTTCATGAGTAATGGTTTAACAGCGGATTATTTCCTGATTTTGTGACCTTTAACGGCGAAATAGAAGATGAAGATGTAGATGGGGAGAAGTACCCAGTAAGCTTGCTGGTTGCCGATCATTTCCACCAGTTTCCCGTATCCGAGAGGGATCAGAGCGCCACCGGCAATGCCCATAATCAGCAAAGCTGATCCTGCTTTGGTAAACCTGCCCAGGTCGGCGATAGAGAGCGGAAAGATGGCAGGCCACATAATGGCATTGGCTAATCCCAGTAATGCGATGAAGACAACACTGGTCAATCCGGGTGTGAAGATGGCTGCCAGGGCAAAAAGAACTCCCAGTACTGCGGAAATGGCAAGGGCTTTGCTCTGGCTGATGAATTTCGGGATAGTGATGATCCCGATGATGTACCCGAGTACCATAGATAAGAGCGTAAAGGTAGTAAATGTGCGGGCTGTATCCAGAGGGATTCCCTGTGAAAGTCCGTATAGAATGATCGTGTCACCGGCAATAACTTCAGCCCCGACATATAAGAACAGGGTAGCAAATCCGATCCAAAGATGAGGAAATTGCCACCATGCGGTTTTATGAGAGCCGTTGGAGGATGCTGTATCTTCCTCCTGGTCTGTGTCTACATCCGGAAGGTGAATGAACTTAAGGGCGATCGAAAGCAAGGCGAGCGCAATGGCAATGATGATATAAGGCAAAATCACTTTATGAGCCAGAAGGTCGAGCATCGGAATGCGGTCAGCCCCGGTTATAGTCTTGAGCTGTTCTACCACATCCGTGGTATTCTGGTTCAGGATCACGGCTCCTAAAATCAAAGGGCTTAAGGCGCCGGCTACTTTGTTGCAAATACCCATGATGGCAACCCTTTTGGCAGCACTTTCGCGCGGTCCTATGACAATCACATAAGGATTGGATGCTGTCTGCAATAAGGCAAGGCCGGTTCCCTGAATAAACAACCCGGTTAGGAAGAGCCCGAAAGTACGGGTAAGCGCTGCCGGGATAAATACCAGTGAACCAATGGCAATGATGAATAATCCGATGGCCATTCCGTTTTTAAATCCCACTTTATGCAGGACCACAGTCGACGGAGGCGCCATAACAAAATATGCGATATAGAATGCCAGGGTCACGAAGTATGCCTGGACGTTGTTCAGTTCGCAGGATATCTTCAGGAATGGAATCAGCGTTCCATTAAGCCAGGTGATAAATCCGAAGATGAAAAACAGTATCCCGATAACAGTGATTGGGATTATGTAACTGGTTTTTCCTGAGACTGGCAGAGTGCTGTCTTTAGCCATAATGCAGTGTTTTAAGTTGTGTTAGTTATTGTTATAAACAGGGTAATAGAAGTTATTTAACATCATACCTTACGAAAACCTCAATGGCTTCATATTCGGCCATGCCCAGTTTGTCATAAAGCTTTGCTGTATTCTTGTTTCGTTCTTCGGCACGCTGCCAGAATTCACGTTTATCGCTTCCCATGAACAAAGCCCCGTCCTTTTGGCTTTGGTGCTTGAAAATGGCATAACGCTTGATCTCCACCTCTTCAGGGCTGAGGGGAACGGCCATGTCAACTTTGTCGAGTTCCCATTCCTGCCAGGCTCCCCGGTAAAGCCACACCCGGCAATCGTCTATCCAGGGATCGTCCTTCATACGGTCGAGCGCTTCAAGGATGATATCGATGCAAACACGATGGGTGCCGTGAGGATCGCTCAGGTCACCGGCGGCGTAAATCTGGTGAGGCTTGATAGCTCTCAGGAATTCCATGATGGCAATCACATCGGCTTCGCCGGCTGGGTTTTTCTTTACCGTTCCCGTTTCATAAAAAGGCAGGTTCAGAAAATGTACATTCTCTTCCGGCAGCCCGATATACCGGCACGACGCCCTGGCTTCTCCACGACGGATGGCAGCTTTTAGCTCGAGTAATTCCTTTGGCTCAATAGTGTCCTTTTTGCGGCGACGGTAAAATTCAAGGATTTCGTGGTACTTCTGGGATCCTTCATGGCATTCCGTTTTGTAGATATCTTCATAGTCCTGAACGAAATCGAGGTAACGGATGGCGTCATCATCGGCTACGGCAATGCTTCCCGAAGTCTGATATCCGATATGCACATCGTGATGTTGCTCAACCAACCGGGCAAATGTGCCGCCCATCGAAATAACATCGTCATCGGGATGGGGACTGAAGATGACCACCTTTTTTGGGTAGGGCAGGGCGCGTTCGGGCCGGGTAGAGTCGTCAACACCGGGCTTCCCGCCGGGCCAGCCGGTAATGGTATGCTGCAGGTCGTTAAAAACGTTGATGTTAATCTTGCTGAACGGGCCATGATCGGTAATCAGCTCACTGAGGCCGTTGTCGTTATAATCCCGTTCGGTAAGTTTCAGGATGGGTTTTCCAGCCTTCATACAAAGCCATAATACAGCCTGCCGTATCATCCGGTCATCCCATTTGCAACTGCCTACGAGCCAGGGCGTTTTGAACCGCGTCAGCTCGGCGGCGGCTCCCATGTCGAGGATGATAGTCGTGTTGGCGTGATTCTGAAGGAAACTCGATGGCACGAGGTCGGTAACGGGCCCTTCCACGGCTTTCTGAATGATTTCCGCCTTGCCTTCTCCCCAGGCCAGCAGGTAGATTTCACGGGCCTGGATGATAGTGCCGATGCCCATGGTGATGGCAAAATGGGGAACATTTTCTTCACCATTAAAAGCATCCGCCGCGTCCACACGGGTCAGCCGGTCAAGCGTCACCAACCTCGTTTTTGAGGTAAAGGAGGACCCCGGTTCATTAAAACCGATATGGCCGGTACGTCCAATTCCTAATATCTGGATATCAATGCCCCCCGCCCCGGCAATCTTTTGTTCGTACTCCCTGCAGAAACCGGCTACCTGTTCACGGGAAATGTCGCCCCGGGGAATATTGATATTCTCCGGCTTTATATCGATATGCCTGAACAGGTGTTCATGCATGAAATGATTATAACTCTCTATATGAGTGGGCAGTATCGGATAGTATTCGTCAAGGTTGAAGGTGGTTACATTGCTGAAACTAAGACCTTCATCCCGGTGCATGCGTACAAGCTCTCGGTAAATGTTGAGGGGAGTAGAACCTGTGGCTAACCCCAATACCGCGTTTCTGCCTGTCTTGCTTCGTTCTTTGATCAGGTCGGCGATACGGCGGGCAACGATCAACGAACCTTCGGAAGAAGACCCGAGAATCCGTAACGGCATTTTTTCGAAACGGGTGACAAAGGCATCTGTTTCAATTTCTTTTTCTATCGGTTGACGATGAAGAACATTATACGACAGTCCCATAACAATCAGTGTTTAATTGATTAAAAACTAATTTGTTGCCTGCAGAGTTTAACAGGAGTGTTTTCTTTTTGTAAATAAGGCCTCATCCTGAATGAATAGTGGTAATCTTTTGCTTCAGGAAGGTATTTTTCCATCGGCCATGCTCCCCAGCTATCATCGCCGCCTACGCCGGCCTGCAGCAAGTCAATGTTTACATCTACAAAAGGATTGTCAGGCAACTGATCGATGTGCTTTCCGCCATGGCTGAATCCTTTCATATCGTCATAGGTATAGGGCAGGGCGCTGAAACATACCAGCGGCTGTCCTTGGATTAGAACACCGCATCCGGTTCCATTGTTTACAGAAAGCCACCGGACATCGGTGCGGTAGCCGTTTTCCTGCGGCCGGACGTACGGGACATACAATTCATCAACAGTCCCTTTGTAAATTCCGATGAATGATCCTGACTTGCGGTCCTGGTAGTTTTCACCCCATCCGCGTCCGTACCATTCCACATTCCTGAACGCTCCGTTCAACTGCATGTTTAATCCAACCCGGGGGATAACGGGGAGCTTGGGGTCTACGCCTTTGAGGCTGTAATCAACAAATACGTCAGCATTGCCTGTAACTGAATATTTGACAATAACCTGGCTGCCGGTGGCAGGCAGATCGTAAACAACAGTGATAACCGGGAAATGCGCATTTGAATTATCAAGGGTTACCGAACCTGCGTTTCTCTTCCCACTGTCGGTATACCAGGCTTCGCATGTCCTGAACATTCGGTTGCCGGCGTCGTTATCGGTCGGAGCCCTGCGAAAGTTGGGTACCGGGCCGTTGACAATGATTTCCTGCCCTTTGTAAAGAAATTTAGCGATGGCGCCTGAAGTCTTGCTGATGGACAGAGAAAAATTTCTTCCGTTTACAGTAATTTCTTCATTTGTTTCGGTCGTTTTGAGGGGTGGGAGCGAGGATGTTTTTATGATAACGGGCGAAGCAGCCGGCTTGGTGAGTGACGATGCCGGCAACGGCAACTGTTCCGATGCAAGAACAAAGCCCTTGCCCATCAAAGGCCTGTCGTCATCAGTCTTCAGGAATACATTGAGGAATACTTCTGAATTTTTCGGGAACAACGTGGCAAGAGGCACGGGCAACACGGTCGATTCGCCGGGGAGAAGGATCGGAGCCGGTATCTCGATTTTTTCCTTCGAAACGCCGTCAACCATGACTTCGGCGACAAGGCGGGTATTTGCCAGGTCGTAAAAAGCATATTTATTGCTGATTTCTATCGACGGAACACCTTCGTTCGCCAGCCGGAACCCAACGTACTGATATACCTTCTTGATTTCGGTGAGGGCGGGGTGAGGGGTCCTGTCGGGAAAAACAAGGCCGTTGCAACAGAAATTGCCATCGCTGGGAACATCCTTCGGGCCGAAATCGCCTCCGTATGCCCAAAACTTTTTTCCGATCGAATCGAACTTCAGCAATCCCTGGTCTACCCAGTCCCAGATCAAGCCACCCTGAAGCTGGTCATGGCTGTCGATGGCATCCCAATAATCCGCCATGTTGCCGCTGCTGTTACCCATGGCATGGGCATATTCGCATTGGATCAGAGGGCGATCCTGATGTTTGGAGGCGTAATTCAGTATACCTTCCACACTTTCGTACATCGGGCAGTAAATATCCGTGTTCCATTCCAGACCGGCTCTTTCGTATTGCACGGGACGCGATTTGTCAAGGCTTTTGGCCAACAGATACGTATTGTAGAAGTTGTAACCGTTGCCGGCTTCATTACCCAACGACCAGATGATAACGGAAGGATGGTTCTTGTCGCGTTCGATCATGCGGCGTGTGCGGTCGAGGTGGGCCGCCAGGAAACGGCGGTCGTTGCCCAGGGTGCGGTTGAGGTTGTATCCCATGCCGTGCGATTCGATATTGGCCTCGTCGATGACATAGAGGCCATACTCGTCACAGAGTTCATACCAGTATGGGTCGTCGGGGTAATGACAGGTGCGGACGGCGTTGATATTGTTCTGCTTCATGAGCTGAACATCCTTCAGCATCAGCTCATGTGAAATAACATGGCCTTTCAGGGGATCATGCTCGTGGCGGTTCACTCCTTTTATCCTGATTTTTTGTCCGTTGACCAGTAGGAAGCCGTCTTTTATTTCTGAAGTCCTGAATCCGATCCGGTTTGAAACCGATTCAAGGGTGTTGCCGTCATTGTCAATCAACGATAGAACCAACGTGTAAAGGTTCGGATATTCGGCGCTCCATTGCTTTGCCTGGCTGATAATCTTTTCGAGATAAAGGCTGTCGGTTTTTCCGCCGATTTCCGATAATTCCCGTAAATCGCTGAATACAGGCGACGATGTGGTTTTATCGAACAGGCTGACTTTAAGTTTACGGTCCGAAATGCCGGCGTTGCGCTTCAGGTCAAAATAGACAGTAAGTCGGAGCAGTCCGTCTTCGTAATTATTAGTCAGGCTGCCGGCTGCGAAGAAATCGCGGATGCCGGCATCAGGCCTGGCGAATAAATACACGTCGCGGTTGATCCCGCTCATGCGCCACATATCCTGGCATTCAAGGTAGGAGCCGTCGCTCCAGCGCATTACCTGCATCGCGATTTTATTCTCCCCGTCTTTAAGGTAATTTGTGATGTTGAACTCGGCGGGCGTTTTTGAATCCTTGCTCAGGCCAACATATTGCCCGTTAATCCAAAGGTAGAAGAACGATTTTACAGCGCCGAAATGGAGGAACACCTGCTTGCTCTGCCAGTTTTCGGGAAGGGTGAAGGTAGTGATATAGGACCCGGTCGGATTGTAATCGTGAGGAACCATTGGCGGATTCGGGTTATCCGTAAAGAATTCATAGCGGATATTCACATAAATGGGATAGCCGTATCCCTGTACTTCCCAGGTCGAAGGCACCTCAATATCGTTCCATCCGGAGCAGTTATAGCCGTTTTTCCAGAAATCTGCAGGAGCAAGTTCCGGATTCCCGGCAAAGTTGAATTTCCATTTACCATTCAGGGATTTATAAAAAGGAGATTCTGCCCGGTTGTTTTTCAGCGCCTGGCTTTCGTTTGCAAACGGAATCATGGTGACATGCGGCTTCTCGGTGTTGACCGATGTGAGCCCCGGATTTTCCCAGTCGTTAACAGCTTTTTGCTGGGCAAACGACAGATTTGCAAAGCATATCAACAGCATTACGAAAATGCAGCGCCTGTTTTTCATGTTGAAAACGATTAAAATTGAATTTAAATTTAATAAAAAATACAGGCCTTTCGATGAGCCGGCAAATGAAGTTACGAAAAGGCACGGACGGTCATTATTCCCTGCTGAAGGCTTTGTTCATCACGAGCGCAACTGTTCCCATCAGCCCTGCATTGTTGCCAAGGCTGGAAGTTGTTATCTGGGCATCCCGGCGTATCTTCGAGATGGTGTATTTATTCAGGTTCTGCTGGATGGGATCAATGAGGTAGTTGTCGGCCTTGGTGAGTTCGCCTCCGATGATAATGAGCTCGGGATTGAAGATATGGATGAGCACGGCAATCCCTTTGCCGAGATATTCGCCGATGTTCGAAAGCAGTCCGATGGCAAACTGGTCGCCTCGCTGAGCGGCTTCCAGTATCAGCTCGCTGTTTATTTTTTCCAGCTTTTCATCAACCAGTGTCCTGAGCAGGGAGGTGGCTCCTGATTCAAGTTTTTTCCTGGCGTTTTTAATCATTGTGGTTCCGGAAGCTACCGTTTCGAGGCATCCGATTTTTCCGCAATAGCAAAGGTCGCCTTCGGCATCAACCTGTATATGCCCCAGTTCGCCCGAGAATCCGGAATGGCCGAGATAAAGCTTGCCGTTCAGGATCATGCCGAGGCCGATCCCGGACCCGATATTCAGGCACAGCACATTGCTTTTGCCTTTGGCGAGCCCGAATGCCTGCTCACCCAGCGCCATTGCCCTGGTGTCGTGTTCAACGAAAACGGGGTGGTCAAACAGGTTTTCAAACATGATGGTGGCCGGCTTTTCATCGTGGAGATAACTATAGGTAATACCGGTATGGATATCAATAAGACCGGGCATCGCAATGCCGATACCGATCAGTTTGTCCTCATCGATGCCTGATTCACGGATATATTCTTCAACCGATCTTCGCAGAAAGGCCGAAATGTTCTCCTGCGTCTCCAGGCCCTCGTTAAATACTTTGATTTCGGCAGCGGGTTGGTTGTTGAAATCAAAAAGCCCGATTCTGACATAAAAACGGTTTACGTCGATGCCCATTACATAGCGTGAGGTCGGGTTGATCCCGTAAAGATTAGGCCTGCGTCCGCCGCTCGAAGACCCGATGCCTTCTTCAAGAATAAGATCTTCAGCCATTAATTCGTCAATGGCCCGGGTGATCGTCGGGGTGCTCATCTGGATACTTTTACTCAGCTCGGGAATAGACTTTCGCCCATTCCGGTAGAATTCTTCAAGAATCAAAACTTTTAAGGAATTCTTCTTCGAGAAATTCGCTTTTGATCCTGTATCAGTATTACGAAATAGTAATTGAGGATTCATAGTATTGATTTAAAGCGATTTGTAAAAAAAATAGGTTAATTGTGTTTTGCTGAATTGCCGGTGTTTTTGATAAGGGCAGGTAAACTTAGGAAAATAATTATTTATATTCACTCACATAGTTAAATTTATTAGAAAGAAATCGAAAAAAAATTGCGAAAAAAATCACGCATGATAATTTTCCGGGAATATGAAATAAAGACTTTTTGCCGGTTTTGTGAAGTTGCTTTCATTAACCGGATGTTATTCATTGATTTACGGAATGTTTGATAACCGGCTTAGCATGCTTATGCAGAAAAGGTAAAAGCGGCAGGTTTTCTATTTTCTTTTTACTTTATACTTTTGCTCTCGATTCAACAAAAATAATTCTTTGCTATGCAAACCGCTGAACGTAGTTCTGTCCTCGATCCTTCCGAACAGGTCATCTATAACCGGTGCCTTTTTGCTTATGAAACCTCGCGCGCGCTGATCAAAGGCAATGTTATTGAGCTCGGCAGCGGCGAAGGTTATGGCATCCGCCTGCTGGCGCCATCAGCGGATAGGTACCTGGCGATTGACAAGTTTGAACCGGTGCTGGAAGCTTCCGGAAATATTGAATTCCGGCAGATGCTTCTTCCTTCGCTGGCCGGCATCCCTGATGATTCATTCGATGTTGCCATCACATTCCAGGTAATAGAGCATATTAAAAATGATAAGGAATTTGTGAGCGAAATACACCGCGTTCTGAAAAAGGGCGGGAAACTGGTTGTTTCTACGCCCAACAGGCTCATGTCGCTTACCCGCAATCCCTGGCATGTGCGTGAATATACCGGAAAGCAGTTGTCGGCCCTGCTGTCGGGGAAATTTCAGGAGGTGACGCTCAAAGGCGTATTTGGCGATGATAAGGTGATGGCGTATTATGACCGCAATAAACAATCAGTGCGGAAAATCATGCGGTTCGACGTGCTGAATCTTCAATACCGGATGCCCCGTTGGCTGCTTAAGATTCCTTACGATATTATGAACCGGATGAACCGCCGTAAACTGCTGAAAAGCAATAACGGCATTGTAAGCGGCGTAACGGTGGATGATTTCCGCCTGAAGGAATACAACGATGCGGCATTCGATATCTATGCAATTGCTACAAAATGAGGAATTAATGCCTGCATTCAGAGTGCCTGCGAATTAGGAAAATTATCGCATTCAGATGTTGATTTTTTTAGAAATTATGCAGGATTTTACCGGCGGAAAGTTTAATTTTGGCAGATCGGTTTATTGGTAAAACCGAAAAATGAATAACCTGTTCATTTAGTAATCACTAAAACTAAAAAGTATGTTCTCTGCATTTCCGACCATTTTCTGGTTAGTTCCCGTAAGTTCTGTGATAGCGCTCGGGTTTGCCTATTATTTCTTTAAAGATATGATGGGCTACGACGAAGGAACCGACCTGATGAAAAAAATTGCCTTGCATGTTCGTACAGGGGCTATGGCATATTTAAAACAGCAGTACAAAGTTGTTACCATCGTTTTCCTGATTTTGGCGGCTTTATTTGCATTCCTTGCTTATGGACTGCACATTCAGAATCCGTTTGTTCCCTTCGCCTTCATCACCGGAGGTTTTTTCTCCGGGCTGGCAGGCTTTTTCGGGATGAAAACGGCGACCTATGCGTCGGGCCGTGCTGCCCATGCTGCAAATCAGTCGCTCAACAAAGGCCTGGTGGTGGCATTCCGCAGCGGGGCTGTCATGGGGCTCGTAGTCGTAGGCCTTGGTTTACTTGATATTTCTCTCTGGTTTTGGATTCTCAACCAGATATATCCGGCTGCTGCCACACCGGATGGCGCCAACCTGAATATCATCACTACCACAACCCTTACCTTCGGAATGGGAGCTTCAACGCAGGCTTTATTTGCCCGTGTTGGCGGTGGTATTTTCACAAAAGCTGCCGATGTAGGCGCCGACCTGGTTGGAAAAGTGGAAGCCGGTATCCCGGAAGATGATCCCCGGAACCCTGCTACTATTGCCGATAACGTTGGCGATAATGTTGGCGACGTCGCCGGTATGGGAGCCGACCTTTACGAATCCTATTGCGGGGCCGTATTATCTACCGCATGCCTTGGCGCTGCAGGTTTTATTAGCCGTGGCGTTGATATGCAGTTTAAGGCTGTTATTGCCCCCATGGTGATAGCGGCTATCGGGATTTTATTGTCGATCTTCGGCATTTTCCTGGTTCGGACCAAAGAAGGCGCCGGACAAAAACAACTGCTGCGTTCACTGAGTGTGGGCGTAAATTCGGCAGCCATTGGTATCGCTATATTATCATGGATAGTATTGTATATGCTCGGATTGCCGAACTATACGGGAATATGGCTGGCTATGGTCGCCGGATTGCTGGCAGGAATAGGCATCGGACAGTCGACCGAATACTTTACCTCAGCATCATACGGACCTACGAAAAAGATTGCCGCCGCAGCAAAAACAGGTCCTGCAACCGTGATCATATCAGGTATCGGGACCGGAATGATCTCGACGGCTATTCCGGTGCTCATCGTTGGGGCCGCCATTATCCTTTCGTTTGGGTTTGCCTCCTCCTGGAATTTTTCAGATTTCAGCATGGGACTTTACGGGATCGCAATATCAGCAGTAGGGATGCTTTCCACCCTCGGTATTACACTGGCTACTGATGCCTACGGACCGATTGCCGACAATGCAGGCGGTAATGCCGAAATGAGCCATCTGGGGCCAGAAGTTCGCAAACGCACCGATGCCCTCGATTCGCTCGGAAATACCACTGCAGCCACCGGCAAAGGCTTTGCCATTGGTTCGGCGGCTTTAACGGCCCTTGCCTTGCTGGCTTCCTTCCTCGAAGAGGCTCGTTTGGGTATGATCCGTTTCCATCCCGACAATCTGCTTACAGCACAACTTCAAAACGGCAACCTCATGGATGTTCTCAAGGCATTTGATGTGAGCCTCATGAATCCCCGCGTGTTAGTCGGTTGCTTTATCGGAGGCATGGCAGCCTTCCTGTTCTGCGGATTGACCATGAACGCGGTTGGACGGGCAGCCCAGAAAATGGTTGAGGAAGTACGTCGCCAGTTCCGTGAAATTAAAGGCATTCTCACCGGCGAAGGAACTCCCGACTATGCCAATTGCGTAGCTATTTCAACCAAAGCTGCACAACGCGAGATGCTGTTCCCCTCCATGCTGGCCATTTTCATCCCAATCCTTACCGGGATGATCCTCGGGGTTCCGGGTGTTATGGGTCTGCTCCTCGGCAGCACCATCACAGGATTTATTCTGGCTGTGTTCATGGCCAATTCGGGCGGCGCATGGGACAATGCCAAGAAATACATTGAAGAAGGCAATTTCGGCGGTAAACACAGCGAACCTCACAAAGCTGCCGTTACCGGCGACACCGTTGGAGATCCGTTCAAGGATACTTCAGGCCCCAGCCTCAATATCCTGATCAAACTCATGACCATGGTTTCGATTGTAATGGTTGGCGTTACGCTTACGTTTAACCTGATGATATATTTTTAAAATCACTGGAGATCGCGAAAAGAAGAGGCTGCCCTCACGGGCAGCCTCTTCTTTTTTCCGGTTAAGGCATTCTTCCTGTATCAGTTTCACCTGCTGACCTGAAAACGATGGATGGGCGGGATAAGGAGGAAGTTATTTCCGCCAGACCGGCCAGTTTCAACTCAGGCAGTAATTTCGCCTTATCGTACCGAATGAGTGTGCTTATTCACTCACCCGGTTTTGTTTATTCCTTATTGAACCGTTTCTTATACTGACGTTCCCCGTTAACCTGAATTTCCAGGAAATATCTTCCTGAAGGCAGATGACTTACATCGATGGATGTTTCACGGTTGCGGAGGTTCAGGAAAAGGTGGTCTTCCAGCAATTGGTTCTCCGCACCCCTGATCAATACATGAATATCGGAGGGCTTTGAAGCCAGGCAGTCAACAGTCAGTTTATTTTTAACCATTAATGGATACGCTCCGAAGGCGAATTTGGTAATTGTTGTGTCGGCCACATAATCGGGCGAAGCGGTAAAAGCCAGATGCTGGCCGTTGCCGCAGTCGCTCTCGAAATTGTACAGCAGGTTGCCTTTTACATCGAGAAGCCGGAGATAACCCCGGCCTTGCTCGGGCTCAAACCAGAATTCGAGGCCATCGCCGGTGCTGTCCTGCAGGAATAATTCATAGCAACCCGGATCGAAACGGATGGTGTCGTAATAGGTTGTATTGGCTTTGAAGCTGGTGTTTTCACGGTTAAATACAATTCCTCCGAAAGCGTTCATGATGAACAGCTTGTTGTCCGCAGGATGGTTGTTGGTATGGAACTGGATGACGACTTCGGCAGGGAGTATCAACGGAGAAGGAAATTCAGCCGTTAGCCTGTTATCGTATACCCATTCATCTTTTGTCCCGTTTGGTAAACTGACCATGGCAAAGAATGTGTTATTCCCGTTCCCGTAATCAACCGGTCCCCGGAGGTTTACTAAAGCAGTTTCATTAAAACGGAGGTTTCCGTGCCAGGTATATGTCCGGGCCTTATAGCCAATGGTGCCGTATGAGATTACTGCCGAGGTCAGGTTTTTGCTGCCCATGTTCCGGATTATAATTCTGGGTTCGCAGCACACCGGATTGATCCTGCTGAATTCAGCCGATCCGGAAGGCGTGATGATATTATCGATGGCGGCATCGTTGGCATTAGTAGGCGAACGGTATTGTATCAGGCAGGATGAAATGTTTTCGTGGGCATCCACTTTGCCGGTTGCACGGTATGGTTCCATGTCAATGTCGATGGTCTGGTTGCCCGGCTTCAACTTAACATCGATGATATCGGCCGGCTGAAGGTTGCCGGGACACCAGTAACCGCGGTCGTAGATCCAGGTTCCGCCCTGGGGATAAAGCGGGTTGTCGCCGCATTTCTTCCAGATGTTCCTGCGGTCGACAACGCGACCGTTAAATTTTATATCGCGGTAGCGCGAGCAGAACTCGCTGCAACCTCTGGGCTCATCCATGCCATGACCGGTATGCTGTATGCGTACCCTGCCTGTGGATGCCCTGCCCCGGGTTTTAAATTCTATCGGCGTAAGCTTGTTTTCGATGCTTTCTTTTGGGTCGCCGTAAGGATAATCACCCTGCCAGAGCCTGGTTATTGTTACAGGCTCGGCTACCGGCGTACCGGTGATGATATCGAAGCGGATGGTGAGCGCCCAGCCTACATCTGTCGGCTCATAACCGGAATGGACATAATCAATTTCCACATCACCCCGCAGCAGCATCGAAAAGTCGGTTACATCCACCGTCCAGCTATATTGCCAGTTGCTGCTGAAAATACTGCCGTAAGGGGTAAGCATACGCCCGAGTTCGTAATCTCCCGGTTCGCAATTGTTTCCGCCGGTATGTCTGACGTAAATATGGTCGAGATAATCCCAGTGCGCGCAGGGCATACTGTCGGGGCACCCCAGCGTCACAGTCATGGTAATTCTGCGTATATCGGTTTTAGCGTCGGGAAAAATTCCACGGGCGGGAAAATGCTTTACCCCCTGGGAGGGATCGGTTGTAACCAGGACGCGGTTGTGCGTGGTTACCCGGAGCGTATCGGGCGTGCCGGCATTCAGCGGTAAAACGATGACGGCAAACAGGAGTGCAAGGACATACTTCATGACGGGAAAATGGGTTAACGGTTTATCAACAGGCTGGTTCATGCTTAAATTTAAGGCAGGTTTTTCAAATTCCGGCAAAGAAAGCTATTTTTGCCCCTTTTTCCGGATATGCCGGGAATTTTTTATCCACAGCAAAGCAAACACTACGACAAATGGGCAGAGCATTTGAATTTCGCAAAGCGCGCAAACTGAAACGTTGGGGCAATATGGCCCGGACCTTTACCAAACTGGGGAAGGAAATTGAAATTGCAGTGAAAGCCGGAGGCCCCGACCCATCAGGAAATCCGAGGCTGAGGCTGCTTATCCAGACGGCGAAAAGTGAGAACATGCCGAAGGATAATGTGGAAAGGGCCATCAAAAGGGCTGTATCAAAGGACTCTGCCGATTACAAAGATGTTGTTTATGAAGGCTATGCCCCTTACGGGATTGCCGTGGTGGTTGAAACGGCCACCGACAATCCTACCCGGACGGTCGCCAATGTCCGCAGTTATTTCAACAAATATGGCGGAAGCCTCGGAACGACGGGAATGACCGATTTTCTTTTCGACCGCAAATGTACTTTCAGGGTAGCTATGAAAGAGGGGTTGAATATGGAAGATCTTGAACTTGAACTCATTGACTATGGCCTTGACGAAACTTTTGTGGATGAAAACGAGATCGTGATTTATGCCGATTTCCAGAATTTCGGGCCAATTCAGAAATATCTGGAAGAAAATAAATTTGAGATAAAAAGTTTTGCCTTCGAACGTATTCCGCATGAAACCAAAGAGCTTTCCCCGGAACAGCAGGCAGAGGTCGAAAAACTTCTGGAAAGGCTTGAAGAAGATGACGATGTTACCAACGTGTTTCACACGATGAGGTAACGGTTCGTGAAATAAAATTCCGGATAACAAGCCGGGAAATTCAATAAAGAAGGCTGCCTTTGGGGCAGCCTTCTTTTCGTATTTCAGAAGCCTTTGGTTATGCTTCGGCTTCGGGAGTAGCAGTTTCTTCAGCGGCAGGAGCTTCGGCGGCTGTTTCGGTAGCGGCTTCTTCAGCAGCAGCTTCTTCAGCTTTAGCTTCGGCGGCAACTTCGGCAGCGCGTTTCTTGGCCAGGATGGCAGCCTTGGCTTCGTTAACCTTGGCTTCGGCTTCAAGGCGTTTTTTATCCTCGGCTTTCGAGTCCTGTATTACGCGGTTGGCGTGGCTGCTGATTTTTGCGTCTTTTTCCTGTTTCCAGGCATCAAATTTGGCCTGTGCCTGTTCCTGGGTCATAGCGCCTTTGGTAACGCCTTTCAGCAGGTGGTGCATGTAAGCGACACCGGTGTACTTGAGGATGGCTTCCACGGTTTCGGTAGGCTGTGCGCCGCACTTCACCCAATACAGGGCGCGGTCAAAGTTAAGCTGAATGTCGGCAGGCCGGGTAAGGGGATTGTACGTGCCAATCTTCTCAATAAAACGCCCGTCACGTGGTGCACGACCATCCGCGATAACAATGTGATAATAAGGCTGACCTTTCATACCACGTCTTTGTAATCTAATCTTGGTTGGCATGTTTTAATGGATTTTGGTGATTGTGAATGAATAGCTTTCTTGTCTGAAAAATCAAATGCATGCGATTTTTCGTCAAATCGGGTGCAAAGATCGTAAAAAATTTGATTACAGGCTGATGCCCGAGGAAAATTTATCATGATAAATTTGTCAGCACTATTCTCCGGCGCTTTACTTTTCCCGCTTATAAAGCGGCAGTTTCACAAGCCGTGATATTTTTTTCGCCGCTGTATCTCCTTCCTCTGTGAAAGGCCACACAAACAGGCTTTCGATCGGGTGGTCCTTTTTTATTTCATCGATGGCTTTTATAGCCAGACTTTTTATTATTCCTTTTCCGCGGTATTCTTCGAGCACCAGAGCAGAACAAAGGTACACGGCTTCGTATGCCTCACCGGCCTGAGTCTTCTCAAACAGTTCCCGTTCATTGATCCTTTTATCGAGAAACTGGTCCATCAGTTCTTTTGTTGTCGGGATTACCAGAAGCCAGGCAACCGGGCCGTCCTCCACCCTGTATTCGGATATCGTCATCGGATGGATATTCCGTAATTTCCTCAATACTTTTTCGTCAACGTTCAGTTGATCCGGATCGCTTTTCACTGAAAATACCTTGTCCGCGAGTGCTGTCAGCCGTCTGGTTTTATCTTCCGTCATGCTTCTGCTTAACCTGTTTATTGCACATTCCGGATACGGCGGTTTGTCCTGGTTTTCGCGACAGAATCCCCGGACTTCCTGCCAGTCGCCTGAAAAGGAAGCTGCGAATGAGTATTTAGTTGGACTATTGTATGGCGCCTGAGGTGTGGTATCTGCCGCCGGTCAGCAGGCGTTAACTTTCCCGTTTTGTTTCTTTCAGGATTACATCGTGGGCGCCGCCTTCGATGATACTTGTTGAAGAAACCATCGTTATTTTTGCTGTTTGCTTTAATTCCGGTATCGTTAAGGCGCCGCAACTGCACATCGTCGACTTTATTTTACCCAGTGTAATTTCAACATTGTCCTTAAGCTTTCCGGCATAAGGAACATAGCTGTCGACGCCTTCTTCAAACTTCAGCGAAGCGTTGCCGCCCATATCATAGCGCTGCCAGTTCCTGGCACGGTTTGATCCTTCGCCCCAATACTCCTTTACATAATTGCCGCCCACCAGCAATTTCTTGGTCGGGCTTTCATCAAATCTGGCAAAATACCTTCCCATCATCAGAAAATCAGCTCCCATGGCCAAGGCGAGCACCATATGATAGTCCTGTACGATTCCTCCGTCGGAACAAATCGGAATATACTGGCCGGTTTTGTTAAAATATTCATCGCGCGCCCTGGCAACTTCGATCAGGGCGGTTGCCTGCCCCCTTCCGATCCCTTTTTGTTCCCGGGTGATACAAATGGAGCCTCCCCCGATTCCGACTTTGATAAAATCAGCCCCGGCTTCGGTCAGATAATTAAATCCCTCTTCATCAACAATATTTCCGGCCCCGATTTTTACCTTCTCGCCATAATGATCCCTGACAAACCTGATCGTTTCCTTCTGCCATTCCGAAAATCCATCGGATGAATCGATGCATAAAATATCGACTCCGGCATTCAGGAGCCTGGGAATGCGTTCTTTATAATCCCGGGTGTTGATGCCGGCCCCGACCAGCAACCTTTTATGGTTATCCAGTAATTCGTTGGGGTTGTCTTTGTGGTTTTCATAGTCTTTTCTGAACACGAAATACTTCATACACTGATTTTCATCAATGATGGGGAGCGTGTTGATTTTATTATCCCAGATGATATCATTGGCCTCATCGAGGCTGATCCCGTTTTTACCTGTAACAAGTTTTGAGAAGGGAGTCATGAAATCTTTTACTTTTTTATCAAGGCTGTCCCTCCCAGGCCGGTAATCCCGGCTGGTAACCATTCCCAGTAATTTACCGCCCGATGTTCCGTCATGGGTAATCGCAACGGTAGAGAATCCGGTCCTGGCTTTCAGATCAATTATATCTTTCAGCGTGTTTTCAGGCGTCAGGTTTGCATCGCTTACGACGAATCCTGCCTTAAACTTTTTTACTTTTTTTACCATCTCAGCCTGTTCTTCGATCGACTGGGAGCCATAAACAAAGGACAGACCGCCATTCCTGGCCAAGGCGATAGCCATATTCGAATCGGAAACAGATTGCATGATGGCTGACACAAAAGGAATATTCAGGACAATTTCTGAACTGCTTCCTCTTGAGAATTTCACCAGCGGCGTACGTAAACTTATCCTGTCAGGGGTGCAATCTTTTCTGGTGAGCCCGGGTATGAGCAAATACTCGTTGAATGTCCTTGAAATATCATTCATTATCTGTGCCATGTGATGTACTTTAAAAGTTTAGCAAAAATAGAAACATCTGAGCACAAGGAGTAGCGGTTCAGGGATTTTAAACAGCAGAACTGTTATTTTTGCGGAGCCGTTGTGCTGAATGCCACCCTGTTTATGGCCAGAAGTGCCTGACGCGAAAACTGACGGCTCCGTTTCCGGGCTTTTCCAATCCCGGGCATGACCGCCGGATTCTGATGACCATGCTTCACGCAGTTTGAATCGTTGTCGTGCAGGTGAATGAAGGCCACGATAGCCTTCAAGGGTAATCTTATCCAAAAATTCTATCCTTTTTTATCAACATTTCTTTTGAACCTCTTTCCGATTGGGTATTTTAGCAAAACTTACAATGAAATTTTAATTGCCTGATTACCAATTTGCCCCATGCCCCAATTCAGTCACCTCCACGTTCACTCTCAATACTCACTCCTTGACGGCGCTTCCGAAATCTCTGCCATGTACAAAAAGGCCGTCGCGGATAATATGCCTGGTCTGGCGCTTACCGATCATGGCAACATGTTCGGTATTTTCCAGTTTGTGGCCGAAGCTGAAAAACAAAATAAAGCAAAGACTATCATCAAACCCATCGTCGGCTGCGAGTTTTATGTTGTCGACGACCGTCACCGGAAAAAGTTCGGCGGCGGAGAGCGCGACATCCGTTATCACCAGATTTTACTCGCTAAAAATGCTGAAGGATATGCTAACCTGGTGAAACTGTGCTCGCTGGGTTTTATTGAGGGCTTTTACAGCAAATACCCGCGTATTGACAAGGAACTGATCGTGCGGTACCACAAGGGGCTGATCGCCACCACCTGCTGCCTGGCTGCGTCTGTGCCCCGCGCCATTATGCGCAAGGGCGAAGCCGAAGGTGAAAAGGAATTCAAATGGTGGCTCGATATCTTCGGCGAAGACTATTACATCGAACTCCAGCGCCATAACATCCCGGAACAAAACGAGGTGAACGAAGTGCTGATGCGTTATGCCCGTAAGTACAATGTGAAAATGATCGCGAGCAACGACTCGCACTATGTTGAAAAAGACAATTACAACGCCCACGATATTCTGCTTTGCGTAAACACCGGCGCAAAGCAGGCCACGCCTACTTTCAGGGATTACGGCGACGATGACGGCGGCACAAATGGCAGGCGGTTTGCCTTCCCTAACGACCAGTTTTATTTCAAGTCAACCTCCGAAATGTGCGAGGTGTTTGAGGATGTACCGGAAGCTATCGATAATACGAACGAAGTAGTCGGGAAAATTGAGATACTGAATCTGAAAAAGGATATCCTGTTGCCAAATTTTCCCATTCCTGATGCTTTCAAATTGTACGATACTCCTGTCCTGATCAACAATAAGGAGTTATCTGCCGATTTGCGAAATCAGTGGGAATACCTGAAGCATCTTACCATGGAAGGCGCCAGGCGGAGGTACTCCGAACTGACATCCGATCTTATTGACCGTATCAATTTCGAGCTCCAGACCATCCACGATATGGGCTTTGCCGGTTACTTCCTCATCGTACGCGACTTCATTAAAGCCGGCCGCGATATGGGCGTATTCATAGGCCCCGGACGTGGTTCGGCTGCCGGCAGTGTGGTGGCATACTGCATCGGTATTACCAGCATCGACCCGATTAAGTATGACCTGCTGTTCGAACGTTTCCTGAATCCCGAACGTATCAGCATGCCTGATATAGATACCGACTTTGATGACCAGGGACGGCAGAAGGTGATAGATTATGTTGCGCAGAAATACGGGCAGAACCAGGTAGCGCAGATCGTTACTTTTGGTACGATGGCTGCCAAGACAAGCATCAAGGATGTGGCGCGGGTCCTTGACCTTCCGCTGCCCGAGAGCAATGCCCTCGCCAAATTAGTGCCCGATAAACCCGGCACTTCACTGAAGCGGGTACTCCATGCCCCCCTGCATAAAAGTGACGGCGCCGCCTCCCTCGAAGAAAAGGAAGGCCTTCCCGGCGACGACCTCGAAAATGTAAAACACCTCAGGGAAGCCTATTCATACACCGGCGATGACCCGACAGGCGTATTAAAAAGTACCATCCTGCATGAAGCTGAAGTGCTCGAAGGCTCAGTGCGTAATACAGGCATTCATGCAGCCGGCGTCATCATCGCGCCCACTGACCTGAGCGACCTGATCCCCGTTTGCACTTCCAAAGATTCCAATCTGTGGATTACGCAATATGAAGGAAGCATCATCGAAAGCGCCGGCGTTATCAAGATGGACTTCCTGGGGCTTAAGAACCTTACCATTATCAGGGACGCCCTGCAACTGATTGAACAGAACCACGGCGTAAAACTTGATATCGATGGAATCCCGCTCGACGATCCGAAAACTTTTGACCTTTACCAACACGGCGATACCAACGGCACTTTCCAGTTTGAAAGTCCCGGGATGCAGCAGTGGCTCAGGCAACTGAAGCCCGATACCTTTACCGACCTTATCGCCATGAATGCGCTCTATCGCCCGGGCCCGATGGAATATATCCCCAACTATGTGGCCCGCAAACAAAAGCGGGAACCGGTAACCTACGATCTTCCCGAGATGGAGGATATCCTGAAGGATACATACGGGATTACGGTATACCAGGAACAGGTGATGCTGCTTTCGCAGAAACTGGCGGGATTCAGCAAAGGCAAGGCTGATGAACTGAGGAAGGCAATGGGCAAGAAGCTTCGCGAAAAGCTGGATAAAATGAAGCCGGAATTCATCGAAGGCGGCAATCAGCGCGGGCATCCTGCGGATAAGCTGGAAAAGATATGGTCCGACTGGGAAGCTTTTGCATCGTATGCTTTCAACAAGTCGCACTCTACCTGTTATGCTTTTGTGGCCTATCAAACGGCGTACCTTAAGGTCCATTACCCGGCAGAGTATATGGCAGCCCTGCTCACCAGCAACCTCAATAACCTCGAGAATGTAACCTTTTACATCGACGAATGCCGCAGAATGGGGATAAGGGTGCTGGGACCTGACGTAAATGAGTCGGACCTGAACTTCACCGTGAATAAAAACGGCGAAATCCGTTTCGGACTGATGGCGCTGAAAGGAGTAGGCGAGTCGGCTGCCGAAAGCATCATTTCCGAAAGGAAGGAAAAAGGGCCCTACACAAACTTTTTTGATTTTGTGAAACGCGTAAACCTCCGCACTGTTAATAAAAGCAGTGTAGAATCGTTGTCGCAGGCAGGCGCATTCGACAGTTTCGAGGGAATGCATCGCGCCCAGTATTTCGCCAAAGATCATGCGGAAGATGCGACTTTCATCGAAAAATCGCTGAGGTTCGGGAGTAGTTTCCAGGCAATCAGCCAGTCGATGCAGGTATCGCTGTTCGGAGATGCCATGAACCAGGAAATTCCCGATCCGCCGGTTCCATATTGCGAGACATGGTCAAACCTGGAGAAACTTAAACGTGAAAAAGCCATCGCCGGGTTCTTTATTTCGGGGCATCCCCTCGATGATTACCGTTCCGAGATCAACTCGTTGTGCAATATTAACATCAAATCCATCAAGGAAAACCTGAATGCGTTGCAACCCCGCGATTTTATTTTCGGCGGAATAATCTCGGCCGTCAGGCACGATACCCTGAAAAACGGGAACGGCTGGGGCCGGTTCACCATCGAGGATTTCGAGGATTCATACGAAGGCGCCCTGTTTGGCGAGGATTACCTGAAATTTAAACACCTGCTCGAAGAGGACAAAGCGCTGATCATCAAAGCCAGGGTACAGGAAAGATATGGAAGGCAGGGGCAATTTGAGCTCAAATTTATCCAGATGACCTTATTAAGCGAGGCATTTGAGAAATATGCCAAACAATTGCTCATCCAGATTCCGTTGACAACCATGAACGATAGCTTTGTAAATGGCTTCTCGAAGTTGGTTAAATCAGCAAAGGGCGATTGTAAACTCAGGGTCCAGGTATTCGATTTGGACGAGAACCTGAGGGTAGATATGCTATCGCCCAAACATAAAGTAAAATGCTCGACCGTTGTTCATGAACTTGGGAAACTTGGCATGGCAGGATTTAAAGTAACGATGTAAACCCCGGAAACGGAAAAGTTTACAGCCTGCCGCAGATAAAAACGCCGCATCAGGCGATATGAGCCGCAATTATGTTGCAGGCATAAGCAGAATGAAATATGGATTTATTTACTTTTGTATCTGAATCCCAAAAAACCTAATATCACTAAAAAGAAAATTATTATGGCACTACAATTTACCGATGCGACATTTGAAGAACAGGTATTAAAATCGAATATACCAGCCGTTGTCGATTTCTGGGCAGAATGGTGCGGTCCCTGCCGGACAATCGGGCCGCTTATTGAAGAATTGGCAAAGGAATATGAAGGCAAAGTGATGATCGGTAAAGTTGATGTTGACGCGAATCCCGACATTGTAGCACGTTATAGTATCCGCAACATTCCCACGATACTCTTTATTAAAGGCGGAGAAGTGATAGATAAACAGGTTGGCGCTGTTCCGAAATCGGTGTTGGCAGGCAAACTTGAAAAGCTGCTCTAAATTGTTCCGGGCCTGAAACCTGAAGATATGACTTGCTCCGGGAATATTTCCGGAGCCATTCTTTTATCGTTGATGGAAAAATGATGCGACCGTTTGATGTTACATCGTTGACCTGAGCCTGAATTCAATGTTTTTGTTTGTATAGTTCTTCCGGTTGATCTGAAACATCCCAACCTTAAATCCAGGAAACTTTGTCCGAACAACTTGATACCAGCCGTCTGCAACCATTTGGCAATCTTGAATTCATTGCCCGTCAGGTAGTTGAGGGTTTCATTGTCGGCCTTCACAAAAGCCCGTTCCATGGTTTTTCGGTTGAGTTTTCCGAACACAGGCTTTATAACCCGGGCGAATCAATTCGCCATATCGACTGGAAACTATACGGGCGAACAGAAAGGCTGTATGTGAAACGTTATGAGGAAGAGACCAATCTCCGCTGCCAGATTGTGATCGATAATTCTTCATCAATGTATTTTCCCGTCCGCGAACGCCTTTCGGCGGATAACCCGAATAAGGTTATCTTCTCGATTTATTCGGCCGCCAGCATCATGAACCTGCTGCACCGGCAACGCGATGCCGTCGGGCTAAGCCTTTTCAGCAACGATGTTGAACTGCATACGCAGGCGAAATCAAGTTCGGTACATTATAAATACATCCTCGGCGAACTCGAAAAACTGCTGACCCCTGTTTCGCTTCAGGCCAATAAGCCTTCCATGGTGGCTGAATCGCTTCACAATATCGCTGAGAATATTCATAAAAGGTCAATGGTGATCCTTTTCAGCGATATGTTTTCTGCCGGTTACGACCATGCAGCGCTGTTCGATGCCCTGCAGCATCTCAAATACAACAAGCACGAGGTCATCCTTTTTCACGTTGTGGATAAATTGCATGAACTGGACTTCGGGTATGATAACCGTCCGCACCGGTTTGTAGATATGGAAACAGGTGAAGAAATCAAACTGCAGCCATCCCAGGTTCGCACATCCTATGTCAGGGCAGTCAACGATTATATTGAAACCATAAAAATGAAATGCGGACAGTACCGGATCGATTTTGTTGAGGCGGATATAAAGCGGGGATTCAGGCAGGTGCTTTTTCCTTATTTACTGAAGCGGGAAAAAATGTTGTAGCCGTTACTTCCGGATGGATAAAGCGAATTCCGATGTTTCGTATATATTCCTGTGAATGCTGAAACCGCTCAGGGTTTTAGAGGCCGTTATTTCCTTCCCGAATGCAGGAACTCATTTAATTCATCGATAGACGATTCATAAGTAAAAGCGTCGTTTACCCTGAAGTAATTGCCTTGGTCGAGCGTAAACGGGAAGGCGTATTTGGCAAATTCAAGCTTGGTCGATTCGTAGGTGAAAAGCAGCATGATTTCTTTTACCTGACTGCAAAGAAGGCAGTTGCTGCCCGCTATTTGTTTGGCAATGGTGAGTTTGCTGTCCTCAAAAGTCTTGGATTCGATGCTTTGTTTTGCCTGTATGAAGTCGGCTTCGGCCATCGGCCAGGGGCATCCGTAAGGACCGTTGTAACCGGGCATGATATACAAATTGGGGTCATAACCATGCTGGTGCTGGCCGTCGGAATTGCGGTTAACCTGCTGAGATCCTGCACCCTGATTGTCGTTGCTGATGGTTACCGTATTCCCGACACCCGTGGCGGACACATTTACATTGTTGTTAATGGTCGTGTTATTAATAACGGTAGTCGTGGTATTGGTGCCCTGTGATGTGCCCTGCGGCGGATAACCGGTTACGGTTTGTCCGGCGGATGGGGCCGGTGCCTGCGCCAGCGGGCAGGTATTCATCATGCGCAGCACGTAACGGTTCTTTTTCCCTTTCCTTACGGAGTAGGTAGTCTCATTGCCGGCAGTAACAAAAACAGTTTTATTGATTTCACCCAACCGCTTGTTGAGGAAGATGATCTTTACTTTATAACTCGGAGCCGGCAGACCGGTGATTTTGATGTATGTTTCGGGCGAGTCGTTTTGCAACATTCCGTTCAGCACCACGGAAAAAGGTTCGCCGTTTTGAGTAAAAAATGCCAGGTCAGATGTCTGGGACCTGACGGCTGTTGTTACCAGTAAAATGATGAGAATGGTGAGTATCCTTTTCATAGGGCTATGGTTAAATTGTAAGGTTTTCGGGCGTTACCCGGATGAGGAAGAAGTAACAACAATCAGGCTGCAGTTGAATTTAAAAATCTTACTTTGAACTACCACCCGGGCCTTTCAACCTTGTACATCATGGAGGATATGGCAGAAATTTTTCGCTGGATGTAAGGTGTAGGCCTGTCGGGGCGCCATTTGCGGGGGCCGGGCAGTACAGCGGCGATAGCAGCGCACTCGCTCCGGGTTAGTTTTTCGGCAGGCTTATGGAAATACTGTTCTGCAGCCATTTCCGCGCCATATATGCCATCGCCCATTTCTATCACGTTCAGGTACACTTCCATGATCCGTTCTTTTCCCCACGTAAGTTCAATGAGACCGGTGAAGTAAACCTCAAGCCCTTTACGCACCCAGTTGCGTGCCGGCCATAGGAAAACATTCTTAGCCGTTTGTTGTGAAATGGTGCTGGCCCCCCGTAATTTTCGCCCTCTCTTGTTCAACTTCTGGGCTTTTTGAATGGCTTTGAGATCAATCCCGTGGTGGGTCATAAATTTGTTGTCCTCCGAAGCAATAACTGCCAACGGAAGATTTTTCGGCATCTTTTCAAGCGGTATCCAGTTGTATTGCATCCTGGGGCTTTCGCCTTCGGCTAATTGCTCCACCACCCGGATCATCATCAGAGGGGTGGCCGGCGGATTTATAAACCGAAATAGTAAAGCGACAACGATGGTTGAAATGAGAAAGAAAAGAATTGCGAAGCGTAAATATTTGACAATCAATCGCATTATTGAGTTCGGATTTTGCTCTTGCTGAAAGGACTGGTTAGTGTGAATCGAAAAACAATTTCTTGGCTTCCGCTGCAAATGTACCAATTATTTGGTAAGTTTGTTGCTACTATCAATGCTGCTTCAATTAATCTCAAATAATTGATTTTAAATGACTTGAGATAGTTGTTATATCCGAATATTTAAAATTTCTCCTGTTGAAAAAATGAGCGGAAGAAGGAGGAAAATGCGGATTGTTCATGAGTTAACATACAGAAAACAAACAAAATAAATTCAAAACCATCGTATGACTAAACTTATCGGTATAAGGCATGAAGACAAATATGCCATGGAACGCCGGGTTCCGCTCATTCCGCGGCATGTTGAGCGTCTCATCAAAACTAAAAAATTAGACATTGTTGTGCAGTCGTCTGACAAAAGGATATTCCCGGATGAGGAATATCAAAAGGCGGGAGCTGCCATTGCCGACAACCTGAAAAACTGTGACGTGATATTTGGTGTTAAAGAAATTCCTGAGACGTTTTTCGAAACAGGAAAAACCTATATTTTCTTCTCGCATGTTATCAAAGGACAGTCCTACAATATGCCGATGCTTCGCAGGATGATGGAATTGAAATGCAATCTGATCGATTATGAAAAGGTAGTGGATGAGCAGGGTAAGCGGCTGATTTTCTTCGGAAGATATGCCGGGCTGGCCGGAATGATAAATTCCCTTTGGTCGCTTGGGCTAAGGTTGAAAGAATATGGAACGGACACGCCTTTTCTTAACCTTAAACAAGCCCGGCATTACTCATCGCTTGCCGAGGCCCGTAACGCCATATCTGCAGTAGGACAGGAGATAGCAGAAAAAGGCCTTCCCCGTGAATTGCGTCCGTTCACTGTGGCCTTTACCGGTTATGGAAATGTTTCGCAGGGAGCGCAGGAAATTTTAGGGCTTCTTCCGGTGAAGGAAATCAGTCCGGAAAAACTGCTCGAACTCGAAAAACGGGAGCATCTGCCCAACAACCTTATATACAAGGTAGTATTCAAAGAGGAACATCTTGTTGAACCGGTTGAGCCCGGAACAGAATTCGACCTGCACGACTATTACGCCAACCCCCAGCATTACCGGGGTACATTCAGCAAGTACCTGCCCCATCTCAGCATGCTGATAAATTGTATTTATTGGGATGCCCGCTATCCAAGGCTTGTTACCAAAGAGCAACTGGCCGGCTTGTTCCGTGATGGAAGGCCCAAACTGACGGTGGTTGGCGATATTTCCTGCGACGTGAACGGCGCTGTTGAATTTACCGAAAAAGCCACGGAAATTGAAGACCCTATCTTCGTTTACGATCCTTTTATTCAATCCATTACCATGGGCCATCAGGGCGAAGGAATGCTGGTGATGGCCGTTGATATTCTTCCCAGCGAGTTGCCGCGCGATTCTTCATCCGGCTTCAGCGATGTGCTGATGAATTTCGTGAAACCGATCGCTGATTGTGACTTCAATGACGAGTTCGAAGACCTTGATCTGCCGCGTGCCGTCAAAAGGGCCCTTATCCTCCACAACGGAGAACTTACACCTGACTACAGGTATCTCGAAGAATATATCAATGCCTGATAAATCATAAACACTTTCGGCGGTTCCGGACCTGCTCCGGATATCGCAGAAAACAACTAATCAACACAATATCATTAATAATCAGGTTCCTCTAGGAGGAACAGGTAAAAAGGAAAAATCAATATTATGAAGAAAGTCCTGATTCTGGGCGCTGGTCTTGTGGTTCGCCCGATTGTTAAACACCTTTTAAGCAAAGGTATTCATGTAACGGTTGCTACCCGCACCAAATCGAAAGCCGAAGAAATGATTGACGGCCATCCCAACGGTACGGCTGTTGCCTGGACCGTAGAAGACGAAGCCAAGCTTAGCCAGATGGTTTCCGAGCATGATCTTACCGTCAGCCTGCTGCCTTATGTGCATCACTTGCTGGTTGCCAAACATTGCATCGCCAATAAAAAGAACATGGTTACCACCAGCTATGTAAAACCTGAGATGCAGGCGCTGGATGCTGCAGCCAAGGAAGCAAACATCATCATCCTGAATGAATCGGGCCTTGATCCTGGTATCGACCACATGTCGGCTATGCGTATCATCGACAATGTGCACAAAAAAGGCGGCAAAATCGAAGAGTTTTACAGTTTGTGCGGCGCATTGCCTGCTCCCGAACTGGCCGATGACAACCCATTCCGGTATAAATTTTCCTGGAGCCCTAAGGGCGTGGTGATGGCCGGCAACAACGACGCCATGTATCTGAAGCAAGGCAAAGTGGTGAAAATTCCGACACAGGATCTGTTTAAAAATCCCAAACAGGTAGATTTTCCGAAAGTGGGAAAGCTGGAGGTATATCCCAACCGCGATTCCATCATGTATAAAGAAATCTATGGCATTCCTGAAACTACCACCATCATGCGCGGAACATTCCGTTACCTGGGATGGTGCGAAACGCTTGACCTGCTGAAGAAACTCAAGCTCATTTCGTATGATAAGGTGAACCTCGAAGGAAAAACGTATGCGCAGTTTGTTGCCATGCAGATTGGCGCTGCCGATGCTTCCGATATCCGTAAGAAAGTTGCCGCTTTTGCCGGTATTGATGTCAACGCTTATGCCCTCAATGCTATGGAATGGCTTGGCTACTTCAGCAATGAACCGGTCGGACGCGTCGAAGATTCACCGTTCGAAGTTACCAGCGATATGATGATCTCGAAGATGGGATTAGGTATGAATGAGCGCGATATGGTTGTTATGCAGCATAATTTCCTGGCAGTTTACCCCGATGGTTCCAAGGAAATAATCCGTTCCCGTATGCTCGATTTCGGAACCCCCGCCACCGACACATCCATTGCCCGCACGGTAGCATTGCCGGCTGCTATCGCCGTTGAAATGATCCTTGAAGGCAAAATCCCCGTGAAGGGTGTTTTCAGGCCGGTACTGCCCGAAATTTACAACCCCATTCTCGATGCCCTCGAAAAACTCGATATCCGCATGGAAGAAGAATACGGTCTGCCACTCAGCGAAAACATAGCTTAATCCTTTAAAATAAAGTGAAAAAGGGGGTGCAGCCCTGCGAGGGCACTGAAAAAGTCCATCGGACATAATTGTTAAAATAAAAGCAGTAAAGTACAAGTTAACATCTTGTAATTTACTGCTTTTTTCGTACCTTTGAGTCAATACCAAAGGCAGATAAATGTTAGC
>Ga0209099_1000428_pt1 | contig 50058 bp, 39 predicted proteins | sample AD_JPNHW2_MetaG_FD_184430 | JGI IMG/M metagenome (GOLD analysis project Ga0209099, IMG submission 184430) | Active sludge microbial communities of municipal wastewater-treating anaerobic digesters from Japan - AD_JPNHW2_MetaG (SPAdes) (version 2) | ecosystem: Engineered > Bioreactor > Anaerobic...
CACACCGCAGTATTTGTCAAAATAACAGGGAATTACAGTGAAATTCAGCCCGGACCTAAAATGTTTCCCGATAAAACAGCAGTTCTTATAAGAAACTGAATCTATTAATAATGTCTTTAAATGCAGTAAGTTAACATTTAATTTGCATATTAACATGTTTTATGTTATCGTGCAAAAACAGTGTTATTTGAGGTGTTTTATGGTGATAGTTGCAAGTTTAGAAAAATACCTGAAAGAAATTATTGAGATCACAATAGCTCCGGTTTTGTGGAAAGGGAGTGAAATGCTGCCTATTTTCTTAAGAGATTCCTATTATTTTTATGAGGGTGTTGTTGCTGGTTGTAAAGTTCTGTTTATGATCGATAAGAGTGATGAAAAACTTACACCTTCTTCAATAAAAACGCATATTTCACTGATGAGAGAAAGGTGGGGCACTGAAGTTGTTTATGTGTGCAATACAATCTCCAGTTTTGACAGAAAAAGGCTGATTGATTATAAAATACCATTTATTGTTCCAGGGAATCAGGCATATCTTCCGATGACAGGTATTGATTTCAGAGAACATTTCAGGAAAACCATCACAAAGAAATCTCTTTTAAGTCCTTCCACACAAGCTTTTATGTTGTATGTAATAATTAAAAACGATTACGGACCTTATACGCCGAAAACAGCTTCAGAAAAAACAGGATACGCAATGATGACAATGAGCCGTTCGTTTGATGAGCTGCAAGCGGCTTCAATTGGAATGCATTTAATTTTGGGCAAAGAAAGACAGATAAAATTTGAAGATAGTAAAGTCGAACTGTGGGGAAAAATAAAGCCGTATTTGCAATCTCCAGTCAGAAAAAGGATCTCCTATTTTGGAAAAATTCCTGAACATAGTTCCATTGCCGGACTTTCAGCCCTCTCAGAATATTCAAACCTTGCTGAGCCTGAAAAACCGGTTTTTGCGATCTATTTTGATCGATGGAAACTGTTAGATAAAGAAAATACCAGTCAGTCATCAGGCAAAGAAATTGAAATTGAGCTATGGAAATATAATCCTGAACTCCTGAGCGAAAATAATTCTGTTGACCAGTTTTCTTTGTATTTATCATTGAAAGATGATCCTGATGAAAGAGTTCAATCTGCACTTGAGCAAATGATGGAGAATGTTAAATGGTGAAAGGACTGGAAATATTTAAAAATAACTTTGAAGACCATCTTGATAAATTTGTGATTATTGGAGGAACTGCCTGTTTTGTTTCAATGGAAAATGCAGGATTGCCGTTTCGCTCTACCAAAGATCTGGATATTGTGTTGCTGGTAGAGACTGCGGATATTTCATTTATAAAAAAATTGAGAAGATTTATTAAAGAAGGCGATTATCAGAATAAGGAAAAAGAATCTGGTAAAAGACAGCATTACAGATTTTCAATGCCCGGAAATAAGGAATATCCGTATATGCTCGAATTCTTTTCGAGAAAGCCCGATCATCTGGATATAGAGGATGATCAGGAAATAATACCTGTTTTATCAGACAATGCGGCATCAAGTTTATCCGCGATTTTATTAGATGATTTTTATTACCAGTATATAAAGTCAGGTACAAAAATAATAAGCGGAATTCCGGTAGTGATTCCGGAACATCTCATCCCGTTAAAAGCGAAGGCGTTTCTTGATCTGACAGAAAGAAAAGAGAGTGGAGAAAAAATCGATTCCAGGGATATTGTTAAGCATAAAAATGATGTCTTCCGTCTCGCAAATATAATTGATCCGGCATATAGAACCGATATGGCCCAAAATATAGTTATAATTAATGACATGTCCGTTTTTATTGAGAAAATCAGAAAAGAACCGGTTGATCTCAAATCACTCGGGATCAAAGGAACCAAACTGGAATCGGTGCTTGAAATGCTGAAAAATATTTATCTGAATTAAAAATTTAAAATCTTCTGATAATTACTGCTGTTTTTTCCCTTCCTTCACAGCTTTATTTTCTTTCAGAAGTTTTGGGGGAGCTGTCGGGGTTGCGGGTGTCGGGACGGGTTCGGCTGACGGGGCGGGCGGGTTCACTTTTTCACACCAGTTGCCGTCGTATTTTGAGAATATGAATTTTTCACGGAATGGGGAGAGATAGAGTTCATTGTCTTTTTTGAGCGGTATTTCAATTCCCTTCTGTTCTCCGAGCATAAACACAATTCCACCTGCCTGGATCTCTGTTCCTTTGTCAAATCCGTATTTTGTCATGAATTCGGGTTTCCACTCATCGAGTTTTCTGCCGAGTCTGATTTTCGGCAGTTCGGTGAGTATCCTTTCTACTGAATCAGGGTCGGCTTTGCAGTTTTTATCTTTCACTTCCCATGAATCGCCGTTTTTTACAAGAGAGACTTTTTCTCCCTTCTGCAAGTTGCTGATATCAATGGAATTTATTGAGGATTTGTCAAAACTTGTAAAAAGTTTTACCGACTCTTTCTCGATATTCTGTTCCACTTTCTTTTTCACTGAAAACTGTTCGTAAACGATGATTCCTGCAAGAGCGAGAAGAATCACTGAAAGAATGATATTGCGTCTACTCATGAAACCCTCCCTGATCTTCTGTTTCTTATTATCATTCTGAAAATACCGAAAAAGATCAGAATCACCGGAACAAGAATAGTTCCTGTCCATTTTATGACATTCTTTGCATTGTCACTGATGTCCGGGCTGATAAAGGTATAGCCCTGTCCGCGGCTTCTGATGTTTACAAGCTCGGTGCTGTTTGTCAGATAATCTATCATATTTATGAAAAATATAGCGTTCGATTCAAAATTTCTGATAGTTCTGTCCAGAATAAATTCGGGTGCTGCAATAAATAAGATCGCACTGTCCGCAGTGCCTTTTTCAATAAATGTATCCGACCGTTCCTTCGCTGACGGATGCATGGTGTCTTTTGTGAACGCACTTTTAAATTTTCCTTCACCCATAACTGCAAGGTCCAGCGTTTTAAGTTCGCTTTCTGACGGGCTTCTGAGGTTGGATGGGTCAATGACGACTGTTCCGCTTTCAGACCAGCTTTTTCCTGAGGTTTTGACAACTGATTTGAATTTCACACCGTCAACCGGAGTTGTAGAAATTGAACTCGAATATGTGAAAGCCAGTGTCCCGTTTTTGATCATATCAGGCAGTTCAGACGATATTTCTTCAGGCGATATTTTTATCCATAAAGGATAAGGCGTAAGGTATCTCATATCTCCCTGTGGAACCATGACGGAATAACTGTACATGTCAAAAACAAAATCCTTTTTCAGTTCGAAGCCGTATTTTTTGAGCTGATCATCGTAATTAAAATTCTTTTCAACAGCCATCATCTGCTGTGTGGGAGCCATGCCGGACTGGAGAACAGCGACTTTACCGCCTTTCATAATGAACTGGTCAAGTGCATATTTCTCCCATTCGGAAAGTTCCGTGGTTTCATGAATTACAACAACTTTGACTGATTCATCGAAATAAGTTCCGTCAGAAAGCCTTTTCTCTTCAACATCGTACATTTCTCCAAGAGCCTGCCCTACAGCCGTCGTATCTTCATATATTGAATGACTGGGGGGCATCTGAGCCATAAGCTGCGCTCTCATCTGAGGATCCATATTGGCAGGGAGATTTTTTTGCGAATTGAGAAACACGATTCTGTCTTTTTTTTCTTTTGTCAGTTTGAGTATTGCTGAAGTCAGCTGGAATTCAAGATCGTCGATTGACATTACAACAGGAAGAACTTCCATTTTTGAGCCGTAAAACAGAGCTATTCCCATATATGCTGCCTGAAGTTCCTCTTTATTCTGACCGATTACATTCAACTGAACTTTCTGAATGCCCGCACTTTGAGCATCTTTTTCAATTTCAGCATCTTTTTCGGGGTAAAGCACGGAAAGATTGAAGTTCCCTTTTCCATATCTTTCATATTCGGTAAGCAGATCTGTTACATTCCTTTTTATCGGAAGAACCTTCGGCGGCAGTTCTTCGCTGACATAAAATTTCACACGAACTTCATCTTTCAGACCGGAAAGGATCTTTTTTGTCGAGTCACTGACGGTATACATACCATTTTTAGTGAAATCAATTCTGTAAAACAGCCCCGAAGCGATTATATTTACAAGCAGTATCATGGCGGTGACAAGCACTACGCTGATCAAAGCTTCTCTTTTTTTTCTGTTCATTATGCCCTCCTACCAGTTTCTGCTTTCAATTGAACGGATGTTGTAAAATATAAACAGGAATATGATCGAAAGATAATAGACCACATCTCTTGAATCGAGAACCCCTCTCTGAATACTCTGAAAATGGTAGGACAGCGAAAGATTCCTTATGATATCACCCGCAGATCCCGGAAAGATCGAGTAGACCGGTTCTGTTCCTATCAGCATCATTATAAGCACTGCAACTGTTGTTACCAGAAATGCAGAGACTTGATTGGAAGTGAATGAGCTCACCAGATTTCCGATCGCGACATAACTTCCGGCAAGAAATGCAAGTCCGATATACGATGTCAGAACGGGTCCCCAGTCAAGATCTCCCGTCATTGAAACAAGAATCGGGACTGACAGTGTGAGCAGAATAGCTATCAGAACAAAAACAAAACCGGCAAGAAATTTTCCTGCGACAAGCTCGACATCACGGACAGGCATGGTAAGAAGAACTTCCATGGTTCCGGACTTTTTTTCTTCTGCCCAGCTTTTCATTGTGACTGAAGGGATAAATATAAGAAATATCCACGGAATTATGCTGAAAAAGTCGTTCATGCTGACAATGCCTATAAGAAAGTAAAGTCTGAAAAAAAGAAAACTGACAATAACCAGAAAAAGAGTAAAGAAAATATAGGCAATTGCAGAATTGAAATAACTGGAGAGCTCTTTTTTCATTATTACAAAAGAATATTTCATTGTTTTCCTCCTTCGGTAAGATCAAGGAACATGTTTTCCAGAGAGTTGCTTTCAAGATAAAGCTGTGAAAGTTTCCATCTGTTTTTTGCTGCTGTTTCAAAGATCATATTGGCGGTGTCTTTTTCTCCGGCGGCGGTTATTTTTACCGTAAAGGCATCAGTCATTTCAGCTTTATTGACATGAGCCAGACTTTTGATCTGTTCAATAAGATTTTCAGGGATTTCAAGAAGTTCCAGAATGAAAGTGTTTCCGTTCCTGGGTTTGTCGCGCAGATTTTCGATAGTATTATCTGCAACGATCTTTCCTTCGTTGATTATCAGAACTCTGTCAGCCACAGCTTCAACTTCTGAAAGTATGTGACTGCACAGAATTACGGTCTTTTCTTTTCCCAGTTCTCTTATCAGCGTTCTGATCTCAGCTATCTGTTTCGGATCAAGTCCGTTGACAGGTTCGTCAAGAATGAGTATTTCAGGATCATGGATAATTGCCTGTGCAAGACCGACCCGTTGTTTATAACCCTTCGAAAGATGACCGATAATACGGTGTCTTACATTAAAAATACCGCATTTTGAAAGAGCCGTCTTAATTGACAGGTCGATATTTTTCAAACCTCTCATCAGAGCAATGAACCGCAGATATTCTTCAACAGTCATATCGGTGTAAAGAGGATTGTTTTCAGGGAGATAGCCGATGTTTTTTCTCGTTTCAACCGGATTTTCCGACACATCCTCACCTTTGATTTTTACACTTCCTGAATCCGGCGGCATGAATCCGGTGATGATTTTCATTGCAGTTGTTTTTCCTGCTCCGTTGGGTCCGAGAAACCCGAGAATTTCACTGCGGTTAAGTTTAAATGAAATGTTTTCGGCAGCTTTGATCTGTCCGTAACTTTTTGAAACACCGCTGAGTTCGATCATTACATCCATGTTTGCCTCCAAAGCAATGCAAAAATTCGTATTTTAAACAGATGTAATTTCGAAAATATTCCAGAAAATTAAGATTCTTTTTTATCATCCAGCCAGTGATGGATCTTGCAGGTGATCATGTCAATTGCGACATGGTTTGCGCCGCCTTCGGGAATTACGATGTCGGAATACTGGATGGTAGGTTTTACAAAATCGCGGTATGCCGGTCTGACCATTGTGTAATAGCGTTCACGGATTTCATCGAACGATCTGCCGCGGCTTTCCATATCTCTTTTTATTCTTCTCAGAACGCGGATATCGGCATCGGTATCGACAAATATCTTGATGTCGAGTCTGTCACGGATCTCTTTTTTATAAAAAGTCATGATTCCTTCAAGAATAATGATGTCAGCCGGTTCAACTCTTTCGGTCGCTTTTTTGCGCAGATGAATGACAAAATCATACTCCGGTTTTTCGATAGCAAGATTGTTTTTAAGACTTGTCAGGTGCTTTTCCAGAAGCTCAAAATCAATCGAATCGGGAGAATCATAGTTGATATGCTCCCTCTGGTTAAGATTCAGATTCGAAAAATCCCTGTAATACGAATCCATCTCAATTATCACGACCCTTTCATCTTTTGAAAAAGCCGATTTTATATTTTTTGCTATTGTGGTCTTTCCTGAACCAGAACCGCCCGCGATACCGATGATAAGAGGCATTTTAAACTCCTGTGAAAAAACAGATCTTGAACCCGTGAAAGATGGTAGCGAGTTATGTTTTCAAAGTCAAAAAATAAGGGCAGAAGATTGGTATACCGTGATTCCGTAAGGGTGAACGGCATTCGCCCATACAATTTTGATTCGTTATATTTGAAAAATCTACCCCGACTTGTATAATCGTTTTCACAGAATCGCTGTCGGAAGGCTTCCGAGTCCTTTCAGCTTAGGCTGACTGATGAGATCTACCGCTTGCGTCTCTTGCGGAGCGGTTCTGTTCTTTATTTTTAAATCAGAAGAGCAGTTAAAAGAGTGGCACAAATATTTGAAAATGAGAGGATTTAAGGAATAATTCTTCCGTAGGGGCGAAAAATCTTTCTAATGAGATTCCAGTTTTTTAATTGAACGGTTTTCGGTCAATAGTTTCATCTGATGAATTGCAATTTTATTCAATTTTGCCAGTCGTTCGGATTGAATAACACCTTCTTCAATAAAATGGGCGTTGAGATTTTCAAGGTTGGAAAGACAGACAAGCTGTGAGATGTCGGCATAATCTCTTATGTTTCCTTTTTCTTCAGGATTTTCATCACGCCACTGCTTTGCTGTCATTCCGAAAAGTGCCATATTCAGAACATCAGCTTCTGTCGCATAAATTATGTTTATCTGTTTTTTTGTGAGTTCCGCCGGAATAAGGTTTTCTTTGATCGCATCTGTGTGTATCCGGTAATTTATTTTTGCGAGATTGCGTTTGATGTCCCAGCCGAGCAGTTTCTGCTCTTTTTCTTTTAATCTCTGGAACTCTTTTATAAGATAGAACTTAAATTCAACTGAAATCCATGATGCAAACTCAAAAGCAATATCCTTGTGAGCATAAGTTCCGCCATACCTTCCACTTTTCGAAATAATTCCAATGGCTTTTGATTTTTCTATCCATTGCTTAGGAGTGAGAATAAAACTGTTTAATCCGGCCTGTTTTCTAAACCCATCGAATTCGATGGAATTAAAATCAGGATTATTCAACTGCTCCCAGATTCCGAGATATTCAATAGTTGTCCTGCTTCTAATCCAGTTCTGAATTATATAGTCAGTTCTGTCAGGATCTTTATATCTTGCAATATCCGTCAAGGAAATATAATCATTATCGTCTTGAGCAATTACCGCAATCTCTTTGCCCTGAACATCCATTTTTGAATTCTTCAATTATCCCTCCATTTCTCCTCAATGATTTTCATGAACCCTTAAGATCCTATTTTTAGAAAGATTTAAGTCAAGCTAACTGGCTGAATTTGCTATGGTAAATCTGTTGGGGCGAATGGTATTCGCCCTCTTTGTGCGGTTCGGTTATTTTGATTTGGTTTCTGTTTCCGTAGGGGCCTGTCATGCCTGCCTTGAGCAAAGTCGAAAGGAGCTTAATCGAATGATCGAAGGATTATGAATCTGCTAAGTCAAAATAATACCGCGATACCGCTTCATTACTTGACAAAAAAAAGGCATATTCTAAAATCACTCAGAGTTGTGAGATTTCTAAGGAGAAAAAAATGAAAAAGCTTATTATTTTCGCATTAGTTCCAATGTTTTCGTTGTTTTTTGCAGTTGCATGTTCCGATGAAGATCCGAAGGCTTCAGGCATTTATGACAACAACAATGATGTCAATGATGATGAAACAACTGACGCAGATGATGATACTGTCAGCATAGATGATGCTGGGAATACCGGCAACACTGGAAATACCGGAGACACTGGTAATACTGGAAATACCGGCGATACTGGAAACACTGGAGACACTGGCGATACCGGTAACTCGGGTAACACTGGAACTTTCGAGAAGATAGGCGATTTCAATCTTGCATTTGAAGGTAAGGTTAATGTCGATCTGAGTCAGTATATGCAGATCAAAGGCGGAACAGGAGATGTCAATTTCAATTACAAGGGAACTCCTTTTACTTTCGGAAAACTGACAGTTGTTATTGTTCAGCTTTTCCCGCTTGCAATACTTCAGCAGGGCAATGTTGCTGTAATGTGGCTTGAAAGCGCTCCGGGACTCGGTGCTGAAACTAAGAAAGTTTTCGGATACACATTTCCGTCAACCATGCAGCCCGGACAGACAACCATGGAAGCTGCTCAGGCTTTTGCTTTTTACGGTGACATCGACATAAATATTCAAGCCGGACAGTTCAACATAAAGTGTGTCAGAGCCGCTGCTTATGCCGGAAGTCTGAACATGGAGTCATATGACGGTGCAAATGCGAAGTTCAATTCTTCCGGTGATCTGCTTGATCCTGCCGCTGCAGCTTCTCAGCTTCCTTATCCAGTATGTACCGATTAACAGGTCCATCCTTTGAAACGATCACATTCTCCCGGTTTTTTTCTTTATAACAGCAACAAACTCGAAAATCTTTTTGATAAAGCGCTCTATATTCTTGAATCAATGATAACTGATAATCCCATGCAGAAAACAGAGATAGTAGTTCAGTCTGATGGTATGGGAAGATGGTTTTCGCTAAAAACAGCAGAAAAAACAGGGATATATGCCAACACAATAAATCTCACGGTGGAGAAATATCTTCAAAAGTTTGCAGTTGAAGTGCTGAATATTGACTGCAGTGATGTTTTTGAACCTGAAAATCTGAAATGGACGATATATAATATTTTAAATGATGCGCCGAAGAATTCATATAAAGATCTTAACAGTTATATTGCCGGTGATCCGCTGAAAAGATTCCTTATTTCAAGTAAATGTGCAGATCTGTTCGATCAGTATTCCGTTTACAGATACGATATGATAAATAAATGGAAAAACGGTCAGACTGTGCAGAAAAATGACAGGGATGAGAAGTGGCAGAAAGATCTTTTTGTCGAAGTGGTTTCAAAATTTTCCGGTCATAAAGACAGAGTCGATCTTCTTCATGATTTCATAAAAAAATGTGATACTTCCGTTGATCTGCCTGATATTTACAGGAACGGAATAGTCCTTTTCGGCATTTCAACAATGAGCGAGTATCATCTTTTAATGTTCAAAGCCCTTTCAAAACTGGTTCCGGTGCATCTTTTTTTCATGAATCCATGCATGTATTTCTGGGGAGATATTGTCACAACCCGGAAAAGTGAAGTGTCAAAGCTCTCAGGCGGTGAAGATCTATATTTCAAGTCGGACAACAGACTTCTGGCAGATCTCGGAATATCGGGAAAGATATTTTTTAATTCACTGCATGAGGCCGATGCAATTGATGTCGACCTGTTTGAAGATGAACCTGCCGCAGATTCAATGTTGAAAAAAGTTCAGAAAGAGATCCTGAATATGAATGAAGATGAGAGTTTCCAGCTTGACGGTTCAATAAAAATAAACGGATGCTGGGGCCGTACTAGGGAAATGGAAGTCCTGAAAGACGAACTGCTGCAAATCTTCAATAAAAATCCACACATCAAACCTGATGATGTTGTCGTGATAACTCCTGACATTGAAGAATATGCCCCTTATATCGAAGCAGTTTTCACAGAACGGAACGGTACACCGGTCATTCCATTCTCGATTGCTGACAGATCCGCCCGCAGTGACGGAAAAACTATTGATGCTTTTTTGAAGATACTGAAACTTTTTGATTCTGATTTCCTCAAGACAGATGTGCTTTCAATTTTTGAGATAGAGCATGTCCATAAAAAGTTCAACATAACGAGAAATGATCTTGAAGTGATTATGACAGCTGTCGAGGAGTCGGGAATAAAATGGGGGATCGATAAAAGATTCAGAGAAATGAAAGGGTATCCTTCTTTTGAGCAGAATACCTGGAAATTCGGTTTTGACAGAATGGTACTCGGTTATTCAATGCCGGGCCGGGGTCTGGACGCATTCGGAGGAGTTCTTCCATATGATGAAATTGAAGGAGCTTCAGCAAAAACAGTAGCAAAATTCATAACTTTCTGTGAAATACTTTTTAAAACAGCAAATTCTTTCAGTATGGATAGAAGCCTTATCGACTGGGCGGCAAGACTTAATAATCTGGTCGATGAAATATTTATAGATGATGCCCGGACTGCTGACGAGATACGGTTTCTGCGAAAGATCTTTGACAAGTTGACCAGTTCCGAGAAATTGTCCGGGATCAAATGTGCCGTTCCTTTGCGGGTAATAGTTGAAGTTCTTGAGGAAAATATTGCAAGTGGCGGATTTAATAAAGGATTTTTAAACGGAAATGTCACATTCTGCTCCATCAAGCCTCTTCGATGCATACCTTTCAAAGTTGTCTGCATGGCAGGAATGAATGATGACCTGTTTCCAAGAGATCCTCAGTCTACAGGCTTTGATCTGATAATGAAATATCCGTCACCAAAAGACAGAAATCCGAAAAACAGCGACAGATACTTCTTTCTCGAATCGCTTTTAAGTGCAAGGGAATATTTTATAGTCAGTTACAGTGCAAGAAATATGAGAGACAGCTCTTTTAACATCTGTTCATCACCTGTCAGGCTGCTGTCTGATTATCTTGCCCAGAAGACAAAATGTGACACAGATCGTAACTGTTTTAAGGAAACGATACATCCTTTACAGCCTTTTTCGGAAAAATATTTTTTTAAAGATTCACAATTATTCACATATTCTGATAGGGATCATAAAGCGCATCAGTCATTTACAGAAAGGGGTGACGAATTGAGCGCAGAGTCGGCAAAGCTGCCGTCATCAGTTAATGAAAATCTGCATAATCCTGATATAACTGAGTTTTTAGCATTTTTCATGAATCCGCCGAGATATTTTCTTACAAAAAGAATGGGCATAACAGTTCCATATATGAAAAAGAACGATCCTGACAGTGAGGTTTTTTCCATTGATAATCTGCAGGCATACGGCTACAAAAATGAATATCTCGATATGTATCTGAAAGGACTGGCCGTTTCGGATTTTAAAAGAAAAATGAAAGGAACAGGAAGGTCTCCTCACGGTCCTGCAGGGCAGGTCCTGCTGAATTCGGCAGTAAAAGAAATGGAAGGATTCCTGGCAAAAGTGGAAAATTACAGAAAAGGATCGATCCCTGATGAATTGAACTTTACAAAATCTGTTGAAGTCAACGGTTCCAGACTTGAGATCTCAGGGAGACTTGATTCAGTTTATCCGGGCGGACAGTTTTTCTTCAAACCGGCGAAGACATTCAATTCAAGAGAAAAGATGAAATGGTGGATACTGCATATCATCATGAATACGCTCGGCATTGAAAAAAGTACATTTCTTGCAGGAATGGAAAGTGACATTGAAATACGGACTGTCAAAGATCCGGAATTACTGCTTTCAGCTCTTGCCGGAATATATCTGACCGGTATTTCGCAACCGCTTCCCGTGACGCCGTATATCATCGAAAATATTCTGATAGAAATGAATAAAGGTGAAACCGCACAAGACGCTTTTGCAAAAATGATTGAAAAAAAGTCAGGTCTGTGGGGCGGAAGTGAGGACGATTTTGCATTCAGAACTGTTGCCGGCATAACAGGTTTTTATTCGGGATCAGTCGAACTGGTTGAATTTGTTGCTGATATTTCTCGCAATGTGTTTGGAGGATTTGAGCAGTATAAAGAGGAAACAAGGTGAAGGATTTTTCAGTTCGCGAAATAGAGCTGTCAGGAAGCAGTCTTATTCAGGCGAGTGCAGGTACAGGGAAAACCTATTCAATTGCGCTTCTTTTTGTCAGATTGGTTCTTTCAGGCATAAAAGCCGACTCCATACTAACTGTGACATTCACCAATGCCGCCACTTCAGAGCTTAAAGGGAGAGTTATAAATTTTCTGAAAAACGCGCTGACATATCTGAATGATGAAAAAAGTGCAGATGAAAATAAAGAACTGTTTGAAATAATAAATGATTATAAAAAGTCTGAAGGATCTGATACCGTCAGGGACAGACTGGCATCAGCCGGCAGAGACATCGACAATATCCAGATATTCACCATTCACGGTTTCTGCAAAAGGATTATTTCCGAGAACGCATTTGAGACAGGAACGCTTTTTAATATGGACATTACTGCAAATATTGATGAGATCGTTCAGTCCGCTGTCGAATCTTTCTGGCGGCGTGAGATACAGAAGATCCCGAAAGCCGTTCTTGAAGAAATATCGCCGAACGGGTGGTTTTCAATTGAAAAGATCGCAGGACTGGTAAAGGGAAGGCGGAGCATCAGTGACCTCAAGATACTTCCGGATTGTGAAAGCGAAACGCCGAGCTGGGAAACTGCCGGTGATCTGTTCAACGAAAACGAACGGACTTCTACACTCTGTCAGGATCTGGTCATCCTTTTCAAAAGACTGCTCAAAGAGGTCAATGCCGGAATCGAAGCTGAAACTGAAAAAACAGGAGTTGTCGGGTTTGACGATCTTTTAAAAGTGCTTGAAAGTTCTCTTAATGACCGCAGAAAAAAAGATGTCCTCATTGCGGCAATGAAGAAAAAATACAAAGCTGTGCTGATAGATGAATTTCAGGATACAGATGTTCTTCAATATCAGATATTTAAAACGCTCTTTGACAACGGTCATCATGCCCTGTTCTTTATCGGTGATCCGAAACAGGCGATCTACAGTTTCAGGAACGCTGATGTTTTCGCCTATTTAAAAGCCGGAGAATCTGTTGCTGAAGAAAAAAGATTTACAATGAATTTGAATTTCAGGTCTTCTAAAAGAGCTGTCAACGCTGTGAGCCGGCTTTTTGATCAGAAAAATCCATTCGAGATTGAGGGAATTGAATTCCCGAAGGTAACATCATCTGCTGAAGGTGAGAATGCGCTGATGTTCAAAAATGAACCGGTCTGCGGACTTGGTGTGCGGTTTATGCGAAGTGATAAGGCTGAACCTTTCGAGCTGTCTGGGAGCAGAACATGGAAAAACAGGAAGCTCAAGCATGAACATGCGAAAAACAAAGCAATATCGGATATGTGCAGTTCAATAATTGAAATGCTCGAATCCGGATCGGGATATAAAATTGAAGAAAAGAACGGTCCGAAAAACATAAAACCTTCAGATATAGCTGTTCTTGTAAATTCCAATAATGATGCCGAGCTTGTCAAGCAGGCTTTTTCAAAATGCGGAATACCTTTTGTAATGGCTTCAAATGCTTCAATCTTTGAAAGCGAAGAGGCTGTGGATGTTGAAACTGTTCTTGAGGCTGTTTCGGATTTTACTCCGGGAAGGATCAAGGCGGCACTGCTCACAAAGTTTTTCGGGATGTCTATTGCTGAGCTCGAAACACTGTCACAGAATGGTGTTGATCTGGAAAAATGGTACAGCTTTTTCTCAAATTTAAATGCGATCTGGGAAAAAAGAGGATTTCTTATAGCCTTTTCAACTTTTCTTGAAAGCATGAAAATTTATGAAAAAACAGCATCAGGCTCTGGCGGAGAAAGAAGATTGACCAATGTCAGACACCTTGTGGAGCTTATTCACAGATACGAAAATGAAAACGGTGTTTCTCCGGAATCGACTTTGAGATGGCTGAAAGAGAAAATGATCAAAAAAAGTGCGGCTGAGGAAGAACAGCTCAGACTGGAAAGTGATGACAACGCTGTGATAATTACAACGATCCATAAAAGCAAAGGCATTACATATTCTGTTGTGTTCTGCCCCGATCTGTGGCGCAAAGCCGAGGTAAGGAAAGACACTTCTTTTCTCTATTACCACGATGAAAATGGCAATACAGTTATAAATTTTGATATGACCAATGAAGAGGGGAGGGAAAAATTTATAACCGAAACGCTGTCTGAAAATCTCAGACTTGTATATGTCGCTCTTACAAGGGCAAAATATCTCACAGTGGTTTACTGGGGAAATATTTACGGAACAGGTTCAACTCCTTTTGCCAAGCTTTTTCACGGCATGAAAAATGATGCAGATCTGAAATCAATGAGTGATGACATCATGATGAAAGGTCTTTTAAAGCTTGCTGAAGGCAGCGACGGTTCGATAAAAGTGACCGATAATATAAGCTCTGTAAAAAGAAAACTGATGCTGGAAAACGGACAGATAAAACAGAAAGGTCCTGAAGTTTTGCAAAGAAAGATAGCCGCAGGATGGAGCACAAGCAGCTTCAGTTCGATAACTTCACACCATGCCGGAGTTGAATCGGACAGTGAATATGTTTTTGAGAACAGAGATACGCCTGATCCTGTTTTGATGAGTATTTCAAATAATATTCTGAGTTTTCCGGCAGGTGTGAAAGCCGGCGTTGCACTTCATTCGGTCTTTGAAAAAATAGATTTTGCGGAAATTGACAACAGAAAAGTTATCTCGGAAGTTCTAGATTCTCACAATATCAGGTTTAATGATGACGGCATAGATATGACCGACTGGGTTCATGAATGCGTTAATTCGGTTCTCGATGCTGTCGTTTTTAACGGCAGTCCATTGAGAAAAGTAAAAAAAGACGACATTGTCACGGAAATGGAATTTTTCTATCGTACATCAAATTTTAACAGCCGTGAAGTTATGCGCACTATCGGTGACATGGTCGCAATACCGGAAAATCGCTTTTCTGGTTTTATCAGAGGTTTTATGGACCTTGTTTTCAGACTTGACGGGAAATACTATCTTGTTGACTGGAAATCGAACAGACTGGGTGACAAAATTGAAGATTACGATAGGAATTCAATGACGCTTGAGATGAAAAAACACAATTATGTGCTTCAGTATTCACTTTATCTTGCGGCACTGGATGCTTATCTTGAAAAAAAGGATAAAAACTACAAATATGAAAGGGATTTCGGCGGAGTATATTACTTTTTTATCAGAGGAGTGACACCGTCGAATAATTATTCCACAGGTATTTACAAAGATGTGCCGGAAAAAAAGCTGCTTGACGGGTTGAAAAAGATATTGAACGGAAAACCTGAATGAACATTAATATTCTGACATTGTTAAAAGCCGGTCTGATAGATGATCTCGACCACCATTTTTCCCGTTTTATAGTACAGAAGGAAAAAAGAACGCTCAGCGGTGCGGAACTTACGGTTATTGAGATCGGTTGCGCCCTGATAAGCAGGCAGATATCAAAAGGTAACATCTGTCTATCTGAAAAAGATCTGGAGATTCTGAAAGGTGAAGCCGGTATTTTAGGCGACGGTTTTCCATCATGGGAGGAAATGTGCAGAATCTTTATTGGCACCCAGTGGTGTACGGATGGCACTGAGCCGAAACCTGTCGTTTTTGACGGTGAAAGATTCTATCTCTACAGATACTGGAATTATGAAAACAGACTGGCATCTGCCATCATGAAAATGTCCGTGGAAAAAAATCTGTTCAGTCAAAGATACGGCGATGCTTCTGAAATGGCAGAAAATATGTTTAAAAATTCCTCGTCAGGAATTTTGCAGTTGAAGGCGGTGCAGGGTGTTTTCAGAAACAGATTCAATGTAATAACCGGCGGACCAGGAACAGGAAAGACAACGGTCATTGCAAAGATCATTTCTATCCTGTGGAAGCTTTTTCCAGATTCTGTAGTAAAGCTTGCCGCTCCCACAGGAAAAGCCGCTGCAAGGATAAATGAGTCCATAAGCGGCGCTGTAGAGCAGATGCAGGGGGCGATTGATCCTGAAGTGTCTGAAAAACTGAAAAAACTCAGCGGTTCATCTATACACAGACTGCTTGGATGGACTTCAAAACCGGGAGTTTTCCGCCACAGTATTGATAATCCGATCGAAGCTGATCTTCTTATAGTCGATGAAGCCAGCATGGTTGACCTTGCACTGATGTCACTTCTGCTTGAGGCCGTGAAACCTGATGCGTCAATAGTTCTGCTCGGAGATAAAGATCAGCTGACAAGTGTTGAGGCAGGTAATGTTCTCGGAGATATATTTTATGCGGCATCTCTTGGTTATATAAATTCTTCCACTGTGACAGAATTCACTGAAAGTTACAGATTTAAAAAAGGAACAGGGATAGGCGAGCTTGCGAATGTTGTAAATACAGGCATATCTGAAGAAAAAATGACAGATATTCTTAAAAACACAGGAATTGGTTCAGTCGATCATATTGATCCGGAAGACAACCATTTTGTCGAGAAGATGAGTTCTATAATAGTCGAGAAATATTCAGATATTTTTCTCAGGGATGATAATGAGAAAGTATTTGACAGATTTGAGAAATTCAGAATTCTGTGTGCAACAAGAAAAGGAAAAACAGGTGTTGAAGAGATAAACAGATTCGCCGAAAAAGTGCTTAAAAAACGAGATCTTATACCTGAAAATGACATCTGGTATCACGGAAGACCGGTAATGGTCCTTGAAAATGACTACAACCTTGAACTTTACAACGGTGACTGCGGATTGATACTCGAATCCGATGGTGAGAAAAGAGCAGTTTTTCGAGGCGGACAGACAGGTTTCAGAACTTTTCCGGTCTCTGTGCTTCCGCAGATTGAGACGGTCTATGCAATGACAGTGCACAAGAGTCAGGGGAGTGAATACGATTCCGTCATGATAATATTTCCTGACAGAGATACTCCGGTATTGACAAAGGAACTTGTTTACACAGCTGTTACAAGGGCAAAGAAACAGATAACAATAATTTCTGAAATGAAATTGTTCCTTCTTGCGGCATCAAGGTCGGGAGTGAGAAGTTCCGGACTTGTAAGCTCCTTTAAACATTACGGAAAAAAGACTGTTTGAAAATATTTTGCCTGTTTGCAATAAATCAGGCTATACTATAATTAATAAATTGAGAATGTTTTGCAGGAAAAAATGAAACTTGACATTAAATTGGCAGTTATTTTATTTGCAATCTTTTTATCAACAGGTTGCGATAAGATCAAAAACCGTCTGCAGGATGAATCGCCTGTAACATTTCTTTTTCTTTACACAAATGATGAGCATGGTCACATTTACGAAAAAGACGGCTGGTATAAAGGTGCTGAACTTAACGAAATGTGGGAGGAAGAGGAAAAAGCCTGTGAGGGCTGCGTAGTTTTCAAGATATCAGGAGGCGACAACTATACAGGAAGTTCGGTTTCATCTCTTTTTGACGGTGAATCAATGGCTGAGATAATGGGCATAGTCGATTATCAGGTCAGCGCTGTCGGGAATCATGAATTTGATTTCGGGATACAGTCTTTTGAAAGTAACAGGGTAGCTTCAGGAGTTGAATATCTTTCTTCAAATATCATTTTCTCAGATCTGAAGAATGCGTTCCTTCCGTCTTTAATGTTCGATTCACCCGGCGGAAAGGTTTCCTTTATCGGATCAACTACAGAAGAATTGAAGCAGATCGCATTTGCAAGCTATCTGAAAAATGTAAGAGTAATGAAACCTGAAGGTCCGGTCGGCAGGGAGCTTATCAAAAATCGTGACATTGCTGATTTCCAGATACTTATTGCTCACGAGTCAATGGATTCGGCGAAAAGCTGGGTTCCCGATATAAGCGAAAAGCCCCTCATCGTCTTTACTGGACATGATCATTCAGAATTGATCAAAAACTATAATGATATTCTTTTTGTACAGACTTCGGGAAGTTTGAAAAGTTATGCCAGAATTGAAGTCGTCAAAAAAAACGGAAGAGTGTTTGTCACCAAAGCTGATATTATTGCACTGAGAAATCAGGGCGGATTTAAGGCTAAGAATTCATTGAGGATAAAAGAGATAACAGATGGTTATCTTGAGAAACTTGAAAAGAAGGCCGGGCAGCATTTGATCAAGGCAGCCAAGCCTTTTGAATTTGAATCATTTCAGAAACTTTACGCATGTTCGCTTCTTAATGCATTTCCTGAATATGAAGTGGCAATGAGCAATCCGGGTGCATTCAGAGATTCAATAAATGCAGGTGTGGTAAAAAAAAGCGATATAATTTCGATGCTTCCTTTCCAGAACAGAATAGTTCTTTCCTCAATTAAAGGAAAAGATCTCATATATGATCTTAACTTGTCAGGAGAAAGCTATTGCGGTGTTAAGAAAGAAAATGCAAAGTGGCTTTTTCATGGTTCAGTCGTAGAAAGTGAAAGAAAATACAATGCAGTTATTCACGAATATATTTACAGCGGCGGAGATTATTATAAATTCATAGTTGATGATGCTGATAATCAGATAACTTCAAGAGACTGGCGTGAACCGCTGGAAAGATATCTTATTCAAAGCAGTGCCGGTGGTCTTTCACTTGAAGAAGCTTATGCAGGATTGATGATCCGTTATGAACGCTGAATGGTTTCGAGGTATTCTAAAACTTTCTTAATATCTTCCCACACAGGTCTTTTGTAATTTTCATTTCTTAAAAGAGCACTGGGATGATAAGTTATAAAAACCTTGATGTTGTTGTAACTGTATGTTTTTTCTCGTGCTTTTGTGATTGTGTCTTCAAGCCCGAGAAGATGTTTCGCCGCAACTTTTCCAAGAAGGATAATAACTTTAGGATTTATTGTCTCAATCTGTTTTTGAAGATATCCGATACACGCAGAGGCTTCGTCAGGAAGGGGATCTCGATTTGAAGGAGGTCTGCATTTTACAATATTTGCGATATAAACTGATTCTCTGGGGATCTTCATTCCGTTTTCAATAATTTTTGTAAGCAGCTGTCCCGCTTTTCCGATAAACGGTCTTCCTGAATTATCTTCATCTTCACCTGGGCCTTCACCGATAAACATTATCTGAGCTTCAAGATTTCCTTCCCCGAATACAGAGTTCTTTCTTGTCGTACCCAGTCGGCATTTCTGACATTTTGACACTTCATTTTTTAATTTCTCCATAGGCTTAAGTGTTTCAAAAGAACTGTTCTCAAGCTCTATTTTTAAAGGTGTGTTGCCCGTGGAAATATCAAGGAGCACTTCTTTAATAAAAGGACTGTCATAATGAAAAGGTTGAATTGAGTTCTGCCAGAGCAGCCAGTTTTCGATCTTTTGTGAGCGTGTCAATTCTTCTTTCTGCCGTATCTCAGAATGAAAAGATTGTCTTCAACTGCATTAACTGCAGCTTCACGGATTTTTGGATCCTGTTCGTTCTTTATGATCTCCTTAAGAAAATCCTGAACAGATCTGTCGCCTATCTGGGCAAGAGCATCAATTGCAATAGATTTTGCAAGGATCGATTTCTCTCTGACTACAAAATCATAAAGCGGTTTAGCTCCACCAACCTGATTGAGCTGTCCTACAGCAATTGCCGCTGAGGTTCTGAGTTCTTCTTTAGGATCTTCGTTGAGTGTTTTGATCAGGAAGGGCAGCGTTTCTTTATATTGATATTTTCCGAGAGTTGCAAGTATGATCTTTTTCCAGTAAAGATCGCCATTTTTATCAAAAAGAGAAATGAGGTTCTGTGCTGTGGTAGGAGTTTTGATCTTGTCAAAATAATTTGAAAATTCATATTTTCTTTCTGACATCCTTTCATTGGTAGCTGCAGCAAGCACGAGTTCGGTAAGATCTATACCTTCGTATTCAGAAATGATGTTCAAAATAGATGCAAGCCATTCTGCATCACCGCTTTCCAGCTGCAGTGAAAGTATTTTTGCAGTATCAGGAGCGTCAATTTCAATTACAGAACGGATAAAAACTTCTTTATTAGAAGGTGGTTTTGTAAATGGGAAACATTCACTTGAAGGGGGTGTATACATGCTGACATTGTTTAATATTTTCCCGAGAATTTTTGCACCCTGTTTAGAGGAAATCTCCATTGCAGCAATTGCAAATGCAGTCTGGGAATCCTGATTAAAAGTTTCAGCTTTTGTAAGGATATTCTGATTGAAATATATCTCACCCATAATGCCTGCGGAATATTTAACGGCAAGACAGCCAAGAGTTCCAGGTGAAGCAACAAGTTTGTTATAGGTTTCAAAATCCATACCTATTCCTGTAATATATGCAATAGTGAGAGCCGCTTTGAGATCATTCTGGCTGTTCTTTTCAAAATATTCTTTGATAAGTCCAAGAAAAGTGTCTCTTGTCGAGTCAGAATTGATCTTATCCGCTTTTTCTCTGATTCCGGTTACTGCAACTTCAATAAGCCTTATATCAAGAGACTGCCAGAAATTTATCATGTAAGGAGCATTAAAGGAGAAGTCAGCCTGATTATTTGAAACGGGAATGGTTATGCTGTTTTCAAGAAGCTTAAATTCATCGCCGTCTTTTCTGGTAATAAAAATATACCGGTCTCCTTTCTGAAACTCAGCTCTTTTAACTTTCAATCTTAGTTTTTCATTGTCGATATTGTTTACAACGACATCCTCTTTTGCATCTCCGACAAGTGATTCTTCTACGCGAACTCTGGCCTTGGTTTTCCCACCCTGAAGAAACAAGCCGATAAAAATGTTGTCAGCTTTGACTATTGATTTAATAAAATCTTCTTTTTTCAACTCTGATTCATTCCCTGCAACATCATCCTGAGCAGAAACACTTAAAAAGAAAAAGAGTGCAAGAATTATGAAAAATACCTTCCTCGACATAACATCCTCCGCAAAACAAGAGCCAAAAATTTTGTTCCATCTAAAATTTATACGGAATTAATCACTTTGTCAATATTAATGGCAACTATCTATTCCTTGACATATATAGCAAGTAGAATAAAATTTCCGGTGCATTTTTTGTAACTGTTTACATTATCCGGAGACTTTCAATGGACTACAGCAAAACTTTAAATCTTCCTGTTACCGATTTTCCGATGAAAGCAAATCTTCCAGTTAAAGAATTAGAAATTCTGAAAAAATGGGAAGAACAGAAAATTTATTTTAAAATTTTACAAAAGAACGCAGATAAACCGTCTTTTGTTTTTCATGATGGACCTCCCTATGCGAATGGTCATCTTCATGACGGACATGTTTTAAATAAAACGCTGAAAGATATTACTGTCAAATACAAAAATATGACAGGAAATTTGTCTCCTTTTGTTCCAGGTTGGGACTGCCACGGGCTTCCGATAGAATTGAAGACTGCGGAAAAACTCGGTTCGAAAAGAAGAGACATGTCAAAGAGTGAATTTCTTGAAAAATGCAAAGAATATGCGATGGAGTCCGTTGATATTCAGAGAGAGGAATTTAAAAGACTCGGTATTTTTGCGGACTGGGGAAATCCTTATATAACCATGAGTCCTGAGTATGAGGGGACAATTGCGCATCAGTTTGCAAAAGTTATTGAATCCGGTGCTCTTTTTAAAGCAAAGAAACCTGTGTACTGGTGCACAAGCTGTGAAACGGCTCTTGCAGAGGCGGAAATAGAGTATGAACCCCACTCTTCGCCATCAATTTATGTTAAATTCCCTTTGATTGACAAACTTGATGAACTGAAGGATGAAAAGGTAAATTTCGTTATATGGACAACAACTCCGTGGACTTTACCGGCGAACCTTGCAATTGCTCTTCATCCTGAATTTAAGTACAGTGCTGTAAAATATAACGGAGAAGTTTTTATTGTTGCTTCGGAACTTAAAAACAGCTTCATTAAAGCTGTCAATGCAGAAAATGTTGAAGTTGTCTGTGAATTTAATGCTATGCGGTTTGAAGGAATGAAAGCGAAGCATCCTTTTATTGACAGGGAATCAGTAATTGTCTATGCGGATTATGTGACACTTGATGCTGGAACAGGTTGTGTTCACACTGCTCCGGGACACGGGAACGATGACTATCTCACAGGATTGAAATATGGACTCAGACCATATGCTCCTGTAAACAGCTCAGGTGTTATAGATGAAGATATTCCACTGTTTGGCGGAATGTATGTTTTTAAGGCAAATCCTGTAATTGTTGAGCATCTCTACAATACCGGATACCTTTTGAATAAGCCGGGAGAAAAGATAGAACACAGTTATCCTCACTGCTGGAGATGTCATAAGCCTGTAATTTTCAGAGCTACAGAGCAATGGTTTATTTCCATGGATAGCACAGGACTTAGAAAAAGATGTATGGAAGAAATAGAAAAAGTCACCTTAATTCCTGAGTGGGGCAGAAAAAGAATAACCCCTATGATTGAAAATGCTCCCAACTGGTGTATTTCGAGACAGAGAGCCTGGGGCGTTCCCATTATTGCTTTCAGTTGTGATGATTGCGGCGAGAAAATTGTTGATGCCGCTGTTGCCCACAAAGTCGCAGATGAAATCTCTAAAAAAGGAATTACAGTGTGGCATGACAAATCGGCAGAGGATTTTCTTTCTGCTGATTTTAAATGTCCGAAATGCGGTGGCAGACATATAAGCAAGGAAAATGATATTCTTGATGTCTGGTTCGACAGCGGTGTAAGCTGGGCGGCTGTCCTGAATGGCAAAAAAGGCTTTGAATATCCTGCCGATCTTTATCTTGAAGGCAGCGATCAGCATAGAGGATGGTTTCAGTCTTCGCTTAAGATCAGTACACTTGTTAACAATAAAGCACCCTATAAAAGAGTGCTCACTCATGGATTTATAATTGATGAAAAAGGACGGAAAGTTTCAAAGAGTTTAGGTAATTTTGTTGATCCTAAAATAAGGATAAACAAATTCGGAGCGGAAATATTAAGGCTCTGGGTAAGTGCAGAGGATTACAGAAATGACATAAGTCTCAGCAATGGAATTATTGACGGTTTTGTAACTGCATACAGAAAAATAAGAAACACCATAAAATTCATGCTGGGTTTTGTTAATGATTTTGATGAAAAAGCTCATTCATTCACAATTTCCGAGATAAACTCTCTTGATAAATGGGCTTATCTTACATGGCAGACAAAACTTAAACTTGTAAAAGATTCTTACGAAAATTTTGAGTTTCACAGGGTTTATCAGGAGCTGTTGGATTTTTTCACAGTCACAATGAGTCAGATATATCTTGATGTTATAAAAGACCGCTACACAATGAGGGCTGATGACAGGAAAAGAAAGATGACTCAGTTCGTGGTTAATAAGATACTTCATGATGTTGTAATTGTTCTTGCGCCTGTACTGAGCTTTACTTCTGAAGAGGCTTATGGGTATTTCAAGGGAAATAAAAAGGAAAGTGTTTTTCTGGAAGAATTTCCTGTTTCTGTATTTTCAGATAGTGATAGAGAATTTCTTGATAAATGGGACAATCTGTTGACAGTTCGCGAAGCAGTTCAAAAGTTGCTTGAAAATTTAAGATCACAAAAGCTGATAGGGCATCCGCTTGATGCATCTGTGGATATTTATTGGGAAAATATGCCTATACTTGACAGAGAATTTGATTCTCTGGAATCACTTTTTATTGTTTCAGAGGTTAAAAAAGTTTCTTCTGCAAAAGGACTTGAAAAACCGGTCGAAGAACTGGGATTCTGGATAGCGGTAAAAGAAGCTGCCGGTGAAAAATGTCCCAGATGCTGGAAAAAGAGAAAGCTGAAGAATTATTCTGAAGAAATTCAAGGAATTTGCGAAACCTGTTATGAGGCAGTAAAATGATTTCCAGAAAATATGAATGGAAAAATCTGATATATATTTTAACCGTTTCTATTCCGATTGTTCTGGCCGATCAATTGACAAAAGTGTGGGCTATTTCATTAAAAGGATCTGACAAGGTGACTGTTTTTGAAAGCTGGTGGAATTTTATTTATGCAGAAAACAGAGGCGCTCTCTGGGGTATAGGCAACGATTTTCCCATTTTTTACCGGAAATTGATATTCCTGGGCATCTCTTCATTAATAACACTTTTTATTGTTTATCTTCTTTTAACCTATGCTGATAACAGGCTTATTAAAACAGTCTACGGATTTGTTCTGGGCGGAGCTGCAGGCAATCTGATCGACAGGTTTTTTAGAGGCTATGTAATTGATTTTATTGACTGGCATGCGGCAGAGCACTATCACTGGCCGACATTTAATATTGCAGATGCGGCGATTGTTGTGGCGGTTTTTCTTCTTGCTATAGAGGTCTTTTTCAATCAGAAAAATAATTCAGGAGTTGAAAAATGATCCCGAATTTATTCACTATCGGGAGTTGGAGCATTTCCAGTTATTATGTTATGGGAATGATAGGTCTGCTCGGCGGTTTTTTCTTTAACTACTGGGAGACAAAAAGAAGAGGTCTTGATATCCGGCTTTCTATCAATGGTGCTGTATGGACAAGCATTATGGGTTATATCGGTGCAAGAGCCATGCACATTATTTTTGACGGATTCCTTGAAATATATGTTCAGAAACCCCTTGCCATGTTTGCTTTCTGGAAAGGCGGTCTGGCTTTTTACGGAACAATAATTTTCGGTCTGCCGACAGTGGTGCTTTATTTTTCAATACACAAAGCACCGATCTTGAAATATCTTGATAATTACGGTTACGGAATAGCTTTCGGTGTTTCGATCGGTAGAATAGGGTGTTATTTGAACGGATGCTGTTTCGGAGATATAACGGCTTCATCATTTTCAAGTCAGTTCATAAAATACGGACTCAGTGCAAAAAATCAGTTTGCAAGGGATGTCATTCTGAATCTTAAGGAGATGCCTTTTCCTGTATTTCCGGCACAACTGATTTCTTTTTCTGTAAATATGCTCATATTTCTATTTCTTTGGATATTTGTAAGAAAAAGATATAAAAAAGACGGCACTGTTTTCGGTTTATGGCTTGTCATGTACGGCACATTCAGATTTATTATTGAAATGTTCAGAGCTGACGACAGGGGTCTTTTCTTCAACAACCTTCTCTCATCATCACAGATCATAGCGATAATCACAATAATTATCGGGTCTCTTCTTCTTTATCTGCCTAACGAACAGAGCAGAGACTTTAAGAAAATTCAGGGACAGTCATAATATTTGCCCGGAGTTCCGCCGTTTTCTTCACTTATACAGTAAGTTCCGTCTGTATTTGTATTTATTGAATATCCCCGTTCACTTTTAATTCCGGTTGGATCAAATGAATCTTCAATTACCGTTTGTTCGTCTCTTATACATATTATCTGTATGCTTTCGTTGCTTGTAATTCCTGAATCGGCAATAGTTGTGTCGTCAACGATAAGCCATAGCGCAGAATCTGCAATGGATGAGAAATCGGCTTCATTCCCAGTAATTACAGCAAGTTCACCGGGTTTCAGTACCAATGTTCCTTCAAGGTTTTTCAACAACAGCGGATCTTTGCCTGAACCGTCATTTCTGTCGTCAACAAAACAATCTGTCAGATCAAAATCGAGTTCGCCGTAATTATATATCTCGACAAATTCCCAGTTTTTTTCCGGCTCAAGAATCGGAGTATGCATTATTTCTGAAATTATAATGTGAGGTGCCGGATCTCCGGTAATTACGCTAGTCGTTTCAATTTTGACTCCGGTGGAAGTGTAAACATTTATGGAAAGATCGTATTTTTTTGACGGTTTAAGTCCTTCAAGCACGATTGAGCATTTTTTTTCACAGACAGAAACCGTATCGTTTATTTTTGCTGCAACAGCGGAGTCATCTGTAATATTGACAGAAATGGTTGAGTCTGTACTTGTATAATCAATTGCAAGATCTTTTATAACAGGCTCAGTCTCAGGTAGCGTGATTTTTATATCTTCAAGAATGACATCCCTGTCGGCAGGTTTTGCTTTTTTAATGGTTACGGTGCTTACGGGCTTTGAAAAAACAAGAACAAGCCAGTTTTCTATCTGAAAAATATCTTCAGGTGCCGGAACGATGTTTTTTTGATCGATTTCTACAAGACTTGAAAATTTTACAGCAAAGGCAGAGCTTTTTGTGTCATCTGGAAAATATGATTCAATTTCAGGAAGAGTGCTTCCTGTTTTGTATTCAATATCAAGAGTTTTTTTCTCTTCGCTGAAAGATCCGCCGATTTGAAGAGGTTTGTTATCAACAGATTTTAATTGTGAAGTGATAGAAATGACAATTGTGTCATTTGCCGGAAGTGGAGGCAGAATGGAAATGGATTTTCCTGAAATTTTAAAAGATAATATTTCCTGTGATATTGATGAAACTGCTGAAAAACCATCTACTGAAAGATCGTTGATATCCATGTTAAATGAAAAAACAATAGGTTCTTCAGGAAAATAAAGGCGGTCTTCCGGCATAGAAGTGCATTCGAAAGGAACATATTCTTTATTTTCAGGAGGATTTATGGCACAGCCGCAAAGTATTGTAAATATTAATATAAAAACAATAGTCCTCATTTTTTTTCTCCACATTCGTTCAAATCGAATCCGGCAATTGACTTAAACCATCCGTTGAATTTTTTTGCTGTTAACTGAAATACAAGAAGTTTTTCTTCAGGCATTTCAACATTCATGGCTACAGCTGCATTAAGCATTGAATTGAAAAAAAATATATAACTCAGTTTGTCAACGATCTCAATACGGAGAAAGTAAAGTTTCTGTTCCTGTTCACTGAAACGGATCGTGTCGGGATTGTAGAGAAGTTTTGTTAGGTCAAAAGTGATTCTGCCTCCGACTTCAAAAGATGAAATATCACCGTAAGTTGTGTTGTTTTCATCAGGTCCTACTGTTATGTAGTCTTTTCCGACACTGACATTATTGCGTTGATAAAGATAAAGTTTTTCATCGCTTTTGTATTTACCCCAGAAGCTGATTTCAGGTAAAAGTCCGGCGACTCTGGTGTTTTTTCTTGAAGAAACGACAGCTTTTTCAAGGTCATTAATGTTTGTGAGTCCTTTTTTAAGTGTTTTTTCCAGTGTCATGCAACTATATTTAGTTTCGAGTATTTCGACAGATATTTTCCTGCCTTTTAAAAATGATGCAAGCACTTCAAGGTCATTTTCCTCACAATAAATAGTAGAGCTGACATTAAGAACTGTCAGCAGGACTGTCAAAAGAAGTGTTCTCTTCAGGATACTGTTCAGGTGTCTGTCCATTCTGTTCATCCTCCGTTTCAAGAAGATAGTTTATCTGATTTTTTATCTCATCCATCTCTTCAGAATTTAAAAATATATTTTCAAACTGTTCATTGTAATAATATTGCGATCTTTCTGTTTTGAGAGCAGGCCCTTCGTTTATAGAAAAAGAACAATACCATCCGTAATGCAGATTTTCGAACTCTCTGACAACTCTGAACTCAAATCCTAAGAATAGCTTTAATCCCACAAATAATGAAGCACAAGCAACTGAAACCATGATTTTAAAAACCTAACTAAAGTTTCTTATTTAGAAACTAGCATTAAATTAATTTTATGTCAAGAAATGATATTTTTTGACTTAAATATCATTGCATCTACAATAATAACGGTCATTTCAGGAGGGGAGAATGATAAAGTTTCTTGATCTTAAGCGACAGTATGGACTGCTCAAAAATGAGATAGATGCGGCTGTCCTGAGAGTTTTTGAAGACGGCTCTTTTATAAAAGGTGCGGAAGTCGGAAAGTTTGAACACTCTTTTGCAAAATACTGTGAAGCATCTCATTGCATTACATGTGGAAACGGTACAGACGGTCTAAGTGCTCTGCTGAAAGCATTCGATCTTCCGAAGAACAGTACAGTAATTGTTCCTGCAAATACTTTCATAGCAACTGCCGAAGCTGTTGTTTCTATCGGTCTGAAAGTGAAATTTGCTGATATTTCAGATGATTACACTGTTTCGCCAGAAAGTGTTGAATCTTTGATCGACGACAGTGTTTCCGCCGTAATTGCAGTACATCTGTACGGTCAGCCTGCAAGAATCGATGAGCTCAGAAAGATAACGCAAAAACGGGGAATAGTGCTGATTGAAGATGCGGCTCAGGCTCATGGAGCGATGTTAAATGGACAAAAGGCAGGTTCTCTTGCAGACGGCGCTGTGTTCAGTTTTTATCCCGGAAAGGTACTCGGTGCTGCCGGTGATGCAGGTGCGGTGGTTTTAAATAATGATAAAATAGCAGAAAAAGTCAGAAAATATTGTGACCACGGACGGAGCGATAAGTATATTCATCAGTTCGCGGGAATAAATTCAAGGATGGATACAATTCAGGCGACCGTTTTGAATGTAAAACTTAAATATCTTGAAAATTGGATCGATGCAAGAAATGAAGTGGCATCAATTTACTTGAAGTTGATAAAAGAAGACTGTGGAATTATTCTTCCTAGGGTCAGACATAATGTAAGACATTCATGGCATTTATTTGTTATAAAGACTGAAAAAAGAGATAAACTTAAAAAATATCTTGAGTCGGAAGGAATAGAATGTGGAATCCATTATCCGGTTTCTTTGCCGCAACAGCCTGCATTTATTGATGAATGCTGTTATGCCAAGAATTATCAATCGCTGAAAGATTCTAAAATGCTTCTTTCGATTCCGATAGGGGAACACCTCAGGAAAAAGGATGTCTCGGAAGTTTCGGAAAAAATAAATAATTTTTTTGAATAAAAAACAACTTTTCAAATCTTATTATCGTCACATGATTGAATATGTTCATTTAATTTTGAAATGTTTCTGAAGATTTTTGTTGAAAATAGAATGAAACTGAATATAGTTTCGTCTAAGATTTGGTGGTTTGACACTTTAATTTTTATAGTTTTGGAGGCTTTAAAATGAAGAAATTCATTGTTATGATGATTGTCCTTTCAGCTCTTTTTGTTATTACTTCATGTGGGACGGAAGATCCGGTGATTCCAGCCAACGATACAGATTCCGTTGTTCCTGATGATGGTAATACAGGCAATACAGGCAATACAGGTGATACTGGTAACACTGGTAACACAGGTGATACTGGTAATACCGGCAATACTGGCAACACTGGCAACACTGGTGATACCGGTTGTGATACAACCAATATGGGAAACCCATGTACAGTTGATACTGAGTGTGGAAAGTGCATGATCTGTACAACAGGCGGAAATTGTACAAAAGGTTGTACGACTGATGCAGATTGTGCAATGGGAGCCGGACTGAAATGCAACAAAAAACTTGCAAGATGTACAAATGTCTACGCCTCTTCTCAGGCTTGCAGTGAAACAAAATGTCCGACAGGATGCTGCTATGGTGAAACAGGTCTTACCGGAGTAAAATGTCTTACAACGGCTGATGCTTCGAAATGCGGACTTTGTGCGCAGGGTGATATTTATATTGCCGCAGATTCAAAATGTGTTTCTGCTGTTTGTTCAGCAACAACAGACAACTGTCCAAAGCTTAATGAAGCATCAACAAGCCCGAAACCTGCATGTTTTAAATGTACATCTGGTGAATTTATTTGTAAAGCAAGCACAACAACAAGCGGTTGTTCAGCTGGCGTTCTTATCAATGCAGCTCAGTGTATTCCTGCAGGTCAGCAGTGTGTTGCAGGTGTAAGTGAATGTTGTTCCGGTATGCCTTGTATTCAGGGATACTGCTACTAATATACTCTTAAGTTTCTGATATTTTTAACCGCCCTGAAAAAGGGCGGTTTTTTTTTGGATTTTATTATTGCGGGAATATAATCGCTTTTGAAAATGTTTGTATGTTAAGATTTTAACAATGTGGAGGCTGGATTTGAAAAAGTTTTTAATACTGCTGTTAATTTTTATTGCAGTTTCTTTTGCTGTATATGGGGATGATGATACTTCTGGTGGAAATGTTGTAGCACCTGATGTGTTTTATTTCTTTTATTCCTACAAATGTCCTCATTGCAAGGAAGCCCATCCTTTTGTTGAAAAGCTTAAAAGTGAATATCCCGGAATCATATTCAAGGAACTTGAGGTTATGAAAGTTCCTGAAAACAGAGAGCTTTTTAAAAAGATGATAGGTGATCTAGGTATTCAGGGCGGCGGAGTTCCAACTTTTATTTTTAAAGGAAAATTTGTTGTCGGGTTTCAGCAGGGTCATCACGATAGACTTGTCAGAGAAATGATAGATATGAATGCTTCTTCTCATAGCAAGGAAAGTTGTACAAGCTCAGAATGCAAGGAGTGCAAAGAAAACATTATTGATGTTCCGGTGCTTGGAAAAATTGATGCAAAACTTGTAAGTCTTCCGGGTTTTACATTTATCATAGGTCTTCTTGATGGTGTCAATCCATGTGCAATGTGGGTTCTTATGTTTCTTCTAACACTTCTTGTTAATGCAAAGAGCAGAAAGAAACTGGTGCTGGTAGGGTCTGTTTTTGTTATATCTTCAGGGGTGGTATACTTTCTTTTCATGACCGCATGGCTGAACATGTTCACTTTTATGGGTGTAGCGGCATATATTACTGTAATTTTGGGAATCATTGCATTGTTGATGGGCCTGATAAATGTCAAAGAGTTTTTCTTTTTTAAGCAGGGTGTCAGTTTAATGATACCTGAAAAGGCAAAGCCCAAGCTTTATGAAAAGATGAGAAAAGTTATAAATAACAGTAATTTTCTGATTTCTCTTCTTGGAACAGTGGCGCTTGCTTTTTTTGTGAATCTTATCGAACTTGGGTGTACGATAGGTCTTCCTGCTATTTATACGAGAGTTCTTTCTGTACAGAAGATCGACATTTCCACTAAATATTTATATATGGCGCTATATAATGCTTATTATGTAATTCCTCTTGCTGCAATAGTGATTCTTTTTGTTCTTACAATGGGAAAATACAGATTTCAGGAAAAGCATGCAAAAATTCTTAAACTGGTAAGTGGATCGTTAATGATAGTTCTTGGGGTGATATTGATACTTAAACCGGAGCTTCTTGTTTTCTCATGATCTTGTGAAAAAGACAAAATCGTTCAAATTTATCCCTGTATAACCTGTTTCTACGGTCATTCCAAGATTTGAAAGAAATCTGCCTGAGTCAAATGCGGCAAGCACTTTATTTATCTTATCAAGGTCGGGTCTGCTGTAAAAATTTTCAATTGCGGCCCCGGCAAACGGAGATTTTCCGTCAATCCCGTCAGATGAAAGAGCATAAAAACTGCAATTATTGTCAAGGTGCGGAAGAACTGTCAATGCGAGATGTGTCATTCGGCCTCCGGTTCCCGGATCGCTTAAATCAACTTTCAAAACCGGTTCACCTGTAATAAGTATATCTTTCCCGTCATGGTGGATGTTTTCGATAATAATGTCAGACAGTTCTTTGACTGAACCTGTGAATTTGCGAAAAGAAAGAGCAGGTTCTTTTCCAATGATTTTTATTATTTCATCGTGAAGTGTGTCTGAGTCGGCAATTTTAAATAGCTCAGTGTTTTTAAGATCTTTCCTGAAAAATGGCATGCTTCCTACAAGGAATTCTCCGTTCTTGAAAGGGATATCACTCATTACAAAAACACTCCAGAAAATGTCAGGGAAAATTTCTGCAAGTTTTCCTCCTTTTATTTGAGAAAGCCCGATCCTTTGTTCGTTAATTGCAGTTATTGGAAGACCTGATCTGACTAATTTTGAATTAAGTGCTTTCATTTGCTCATGATTTTCACTCTTTTCTATCAGAGCCGAGCTTCCTCCGCTGATAAGCACAATGATGTTGTCTGGCAGAAATTTAAAAATAAATTCGTTGAGTTTTTCAAAAGCCGCAAAACTTGATTCAGTTATTTCAGGATGGGTTGAAAAAACAGTTTCAACATTGGTTCCATATCCGGTAACTGCAGAATTGAATGGAAGAATAATGATCGCAGGAATTTCTTTAAAACAGGGATGTTCGCAGATAAACCTGTCGTACATAAAAGATGCTGATTTTCCTAAAGAAACTATGCAAAGCTTTTTGTTGTATGTTTTAAATTTTTTTGCCGCTCTGAAATTGAAAGGCAGGGTTTTTAAAAAATCAGGATAATTAATAAACATTATTCATTAACCGAGTCTATATCATATGTGACAACTATTCCTGAAAATTCAGGGCAGTTGTTGAGTAATTTATTCAGTAATTTTGATCTTGAAAAGCTTTTCGGAGATATGACGGTAATATTCTTTCTGAACTTACTGTTCAGTTTTGAAAGAGGCGGCTCTACAGGTGGAAATATCGCAAGATCTTTATATTCCTTGGATCTTGAAGCATTTGACAGGTAATCAAAAATGGAATCAGATGCAGAATTTACTTTTTTATCATCTTTCCCTGATATTTTGATGACAGTTATTTTTGTAAATGGTGGAAGCGAAAGCCTTTCTCTCCACTCCAATTCCTCTTTTATGAAACCTCTGTAGTTATTATTTTTAAGATATTTCCATATATAGTGATCGGGATAGATTGCTTCAGCCCAGACATTTCCATCGACTTCAAATCTTCCGGCTCTTCCGGCTACCTGAGTTATTATCTGAAAACATTTTTCTGCTGCTCTGAAATCTTTGAAACTTAAAAGATAATCTGCATATTTGATAATAACATTCTTAAGTCCAGGGAAATTGTGACCCTTTGATATCATTACAGTTCCTGCGATTATGTCATGATGGTTACTCGTAATATTTTTTACAGTTTTATCGAGAATGGCAATATTACTTAAATTATCTTTATCAAAAGAAACAATGTCAGCATCCGGAAAATAATTCGAAAGAGCTTCAACAAGCTTTTCAATACCCATTCCTTCAAATTCAAGCATGCCGCTTCCGCATTTCCGGCACAAAAAATCCGCATTGCTGTAATTGCAGTGGTGGCAGATAATCTTTTTAAGTTTTTTGTGAAACACCAATGCCACATGACAATTCGGACACATTATTGTTTCTTTGCAGTCTTTACATACTGCAAATGTAGCGTAGCCTCTTCTGTTAAGGAAAAACAGAGACTGTTCCTTATTTTTAATTGATTCTGAAACAATTTCAATAAGTTCTGACGGCAGATACATTTCACCTTTGAAGTTAAAGCTTTTAATTTCAGGAAGAGGACGCAGATTGGCTCTAGTTTCAAGAACTTCGAGATTATATTTTCCATTAATGCAGTTGTACCAGGAATCCGTTGAAGGTGTAGCGCTGCCAAGCAGAACAGGGATTTTAAGTATCGATCCTTTCATTACAGCAGCATCTCTTGCATTATAGTAAGGCGGTTCAAGATTTTTAAAACTTGTATCATGTTCTTCGTCGACAACGATCAGTCCTATATCAAAAAACGGATAAAGAATGGATGATCTTGTTCCTACGATGAGGTTAGCATTTCTTGTCATTGCACAGTACATTGATGAAAACCGTTTCTTTTTTGTCATAAAACTGTGGATGACAACCCCCGGAACACCAATTCTGTCAATAAGCCGGTTCAATGCACCTGTAGTAAGCCCTATTTCCGGTACAAGATATAGAACCTGCTTTCCACTTTTCAGAATTTCTTTTGAAAGTGCTGAGAATATTTCGCTTTTTCCACTTCCGGTCAGTCCGTAGATTAAAGTCGGTCTTATATCGCCTGTTTCCCATTTACCGAGAACTGATCTTACTACAGAATTCTGATATTCATTAAGTTTCATATCATAATTCTTATTCTGATGTGCCTGCAAAACAGAAAGATGTGTGTTCTTATTCGAGTTACCTATCAGAGTATTGTCTGATTTTATCAATGGTGTGAAAAGCTGTTTTATGAGTTTTGGAAAAGGATATATATAGTAATCAGAAAGCCACTCAAGAAATTTTGTTTCAGCAGCATCCTTATAAATCGGCGAAGTTATTATTTTTCCGAGTACCGGCTTGATTGAATTTTCATTGATGTCTTCAGGAATAGAAGTTGTAAAAGAGTTTATTATTCCCCAGATCTTTGTGTTCCTGAGTTCAATTTCCACAATATCACCTTTTTCATAAACGGTATTTTCAGGTATTGAATAGAAAAGAAGGGAAATGTCCGGTCTAGGGATTAAAACAGAGGCAAATTTCTTATTCAAGTTCGTCCCTGATTTCCTTATAGATGTCTTTCAATCCGTTGAAAAGAATATTTTCTTCAATAAATTCAGGAATATTGCTGCAAACCACCGCATTTATTTCAAGGATGCTTCCGTATACGGTAAAATCTGAACTTTTAAAAGAAAGAGTTTTTAATTTTTTCTCCCCTTTGAAATAAATCGTGTCAGCGGTCTCTTCTGTTTCCGCCTTTTCAGAAATATTGTCAAAAGGCCAGGGGAAACGCCAAGTTACAAAACCTCCTTTTATGTTTAAATAGCTCATTTCCATCAGAATAGCTTTTATTGATTTGTGGAGTTTTTCACTATCTGTCTTTATTGCGGCTTTACACTTGATTTCACGGCAGGAATCAGCATCGGAAAAAACGCAGACTATCTGTCTTTTTTTTAATTTTTCCTCTTCAGTTTTATTCCATTGACAGCTCGAAAATACAAATATTGCCGATATAATAATAATAATTCTCATAAATATTCCTTACTGTAAAAAATCAATGTTGTTTCAAGTTCATATTCTGTATAAATTTCAATTTTGCCTGGAAAAGCGGCAGGATAGACACTTTTGTGATAATCAGAAAACACATATTTTCTTTTACCGATGATCAGCATAGCCGGCAGATACGAATTTTTAAAAAGAACAAGTTCGTTAGCAGTATCAAACCTTTTTTCTTTTCCTATACTTATTCCTGCAAAGCCATTATTCGAAGAAGCTGAAGGGGTGGATTTTGAAGTATCAATGCCGTTCTTTTTAAGGATTTCTGTCATATCATTCGCAACTTTGGAAACTGTTTCTTTATTCATTTGTTCAGCGGTAAAGAAAAAGAGTCTGAGAAAAAGATCAATTTCTTTGATTTTTTCAGGTTTGGAATTGGTGCCGGTCGTTTTTGTCAGAACATTGTTTGACCTGTTGTATGTCAGAACTATTTTTTCATTGTTCTGATCATGTCCTTCAATTTTAATGTTATTTTCAGGAATGTAGACAGCTTCTATCATATTTTTAATAATACTGGAGGAATTAGGCAGAAGCATAAAAAGAATAAAAAAAGTGATTGGAATTTTCAAGAATGTTTCTCCAAAAGTTCTAGTAATGATTTTTTAAATCCGGGGAATGTAGATGCGGCAAGATATGAATTTGCCATTATCAGTCCTTCAATACTGCCTGTGTCAAAAATCAGGCTGAGATCATCAATAACCAATCCGAAAACATCGTCAATGGAGGAAAGTTTCACGATTGCATCTGTTAATTGAATTTCCCCGCCTTTTCCGGGAAGAGTCTGCTTTATAATATCAATAATTGCCGATGTAAAAATATATCTGCCGACAATAGCAAGATTTGAAGATGTTTCGCTAATCCCGGGTTTTTCGAGCATTTTTGTAATTTTAAAAATGTTCTTTTCAATTTGGATTCCTTCTACAATGCCGTATTTATTGCGAAGTTCGTCAGGAACATGCATTAAAGCAATAACAGATTTCCCTGTTTTTTTGTGCAGATCAGCCATTTGGCACATTGATGATTCTGAATTTTGAGGATATTTCGGAAGAATAAGCATGTCAGGCAGAAGTACAGAGAAAGCTTCGCCATTAACAAGTTCGGCACCTTTCAAAACAGCATGTCCGAGACCAAGAGGTTTTTTCTGTCTTATTGACACCACATCTATCATCAAATCGAGGTTGTCAACTTTGTTTCTGATATCGGTATTTAATTCCCCGGCAAAAAATTTAGGATTGATTGTATCAAAATGATCTAAAATAGATTCCTTTCCAGCACCGGAAACAAACACAACAGAATTCATGCCTGCTGAAACAGCTTCTTCAACAACATATTGAACTGCCGGTTTATCAAGAACCGGAAATAATTCTTTAGGAACACACTTTGATGCAGGCAGAAATCTTGTGGCAAGTCCTGCCGAAGGAATAATGGCATATTTCATTTGATTTCTCAGCGACGCTTAAAAATTTTATCTCTTTCTTCCCGTTCCTCTTCTTCCTGTTTGCATTCAATACAAAGAGAGGCGACCGGTCTCAGTTTCAATCTTGCAAAAGCAATGTCGCATCCGCAGGACTCGCAGACGCCGTAAGTTCCATTTTCAATTTTCTGAAGAGTTTCCTGAATCTTGTTGGAAAGTTTCCTGTCTCTGTCCCGAAGTCGCAGAATTCTGTTCCTCTGTTCAAGAAATGTAGCCTGATCCGCTTCATCTCCATGAAAGGTTTCTGAATCGTTTTCATTTTCAAGGTCATTGACCTTTTCACGATTTCTTTCTTCGAGTTCCTTGAGTTCGGCCATAAGCATGTCTTTAAGCTTCTTAAGCTGTGAATTTGTCAGCATATCTAACTCCTTAAGGGTTATTTTTCCTTCAAATAAATGCTTTCTTTAAGCGCCTCTTTTCCGATAGCCCCTTTTTTTATTTCAATTTCTTTTGAGGTTTCAAAAAGTGTATTTTCAGAGCTATCCATTCCTCTCAAAAGGATTTCGTAAGTGTTTTCAGGTATATCATAGAATTTGAACGGAGGGAATTCATTATCACAGTCAGCTGCAAGAGTTAAAGTATCATCATCTGATATAAGTGAAGCCACAACGGTAGTAATTCCTGCATCAGAGCATGTTGAGATGCTTTTACTGTCAAATTCCCATGATAAATAGAGATCAGAAACGGTAATCTCTTTTGAATCATTCATTTTAACAATGGCGGTCTGACCTGAAACCATCATAAATCTTGGGATATTATAAGTGATTCTAGGGTTTTGGGAATCTGTAAGTCTGAAAGCGTCAACCTTGGCTGAATATTTGCCTGCATCAATGTTTACAACTTCAAAAGATTCAGATTCGCAGTTTATCTCATATTCAGAAATATCGGTTTCTTTTCCCCATATCACTGCACTGACACTTGTACCGTCTTTCAACAAACTAAATTTAAAAATTGAGATGTCATAGTTTTCACAATCAGTGCTGTTCCAGGAAAAAGTCACAGCTCCCTTGAATTCAGCCATGTCAACAGTTACTGCAACATCGGACTGTGAAGCATCTGCAATACCTGATCCATAACTTTTAATCGAACCGGCAGTATCTTTTAATGAAACCGTGAAATAATACTCACCTTTTTCAGCAAAGAGTGACAGTTCGCTTATCCCGTCAGAACAATCGGTTTTTTTTGTGTCCACTTTTCTTTGCATTGAATCAAAAAGAACAACTTCGTAATAGTCGGCAAGATATGTCTGGCAGTTAACACCTTCCTCATGATTGATCGTTATTGTAATTTCTACCTGATCAGGCTTTGAATCGCTGCATGAACAGATGAATAAAACACCCAAAAACATAAGTAATGCTAAAAGCAATCTACGCATTAAATTACCTCCAATAATTTCTAGAAAGGATTATATGACAAACAGACAGTGTTTTCAAGAAATCACTTGCAGTAAAAAACGATAACAGTTAGAATCACAAAAAAGATTGAATATCAGTCTGAGAGGTTTCAATATGAACAAAAAGATTCTTGTGATTGATGATGAAAAATCCCTGCTTGATACGATGAAGCTTATTCTTTCCAAATCGGGGTATACTGTAATGACTTCTTCAACTGCAATGGAAGGATTGAAGATCATTAAAGAGCTTGACCGGGATATTTCACTTATCATTACTGATCTCGCTCTTCCGGGTGGATTTGACGGAATTGATATTCTTGATGCTGTGAGAGATCTTAATTCAGATATTCCTGTAATAATGATAACGGCTTATGGTAATGTTGAAACTGCTGTTAAGGCAATGCAGAAGGGTGCATATAATTTTCTGACAAAACCGGTCAATTTTAAAGTGCTTCTTCAGCAGGTGACTAAGGCGATAGAACATGCTTCTGTAATTCAGGAGAACATAAGACTTAGAAATGAGATCAAAACAATCAGAATAGACAGATATGAAATGATTTTCGTAAGTCAATCAATGGAAAAATTGATTGAAACATCTTCTGAATTGGCGAAAACAGATGAAACTGTTCTGATAATAGGTGAAAGCGGCACCGGAAAGGAACTGCTGGCAAGGCATGTTTTACGGGAAAGCAATCGTGCCGGAAGGTCTTTTGTCGCATTCAATGCCGCCGCCGTAAATGAATCATTGATGGAATCCGAGCTCTTTGGATATAAAAAAGGAGCCTTTACCGGAGCTGAAAAAAACAGTCCCGGATATATCGGTGCTGCTGAAGGAGGAACTCTTTTTATCGATGAAATCGGCGACATGCCTTTGAATCTGCAGTCAAAACTTCTGAGATTTCTGCAATCAAAGGAATATCTTCCGGTCGGAAGTGCCATTCCTGTTTTTGCAGATGTCAGGGTTATTGCGGCAACTAACAAGGATTTGAAAAAAGAAATTGACAAGGGCAATTTCAGAGAGGATCTCTATTATAGACTTTCCGTTTTTCCTCTCGTTATTCCGCCATTGCGAGAGAGGAGAGAGGATATTCCGGTTCTGATCAGACATTTTGTTGAAAAACTGAGCAGTCAGTATAAAAAACAGGCAGTTCACCCTGATGGCAGCATTATAAGAGATCTCACTAGAATGGAATGGAAAGGCAATGTGAGGGAGCTTGAAAATTATATCGCAAGATTTATTCTTTCTTCAGGAAAGCTGCCCAACGCTCCGGAAGTTTCTGTAAGTCAGGTTGAAGAAGAAGCGCCGGTCATAACTTTCAAGATAGGACAGAAGACAATGAAGGAACTTGAAAAAGAGGTTATTGCAGCCGCTCTCAGATTTACGGACGGTAATAAGGTAAAGGCTGCCGAATTGCTTGATGTATCACAAAGGACTATTTACAGAAAGATCACCGAAGAAGATATCTAACTAATTCTTTTCCCAGAGAAAATCATAGGTTACGCAAAGATTAAGCATTATGGTATTGTGATTGTAGGTGTCTTTAAGATAATCGAATTCACTTAAACCGTAAAGAGTGTTGTATTCTTTGTCGTATTTGTTAATAGATTCTCTTACAAAAGTATAGTTCAGTGCAAGAGATCCGTAATCGGAAAATCTGTAGACAACATTAAAATCGAATGCAAGGGTCGAGTTGCTGCTGTCTTCTAGGAAGTTGTAAAGGTAAGGAGCTTTGTTGTAGCTGATTCTGGCAAGAATATCAAACATGTATATTTTAGCATAAGGTGCTGCAAAAATTCCCCATGTCGTGTAATAACTGCTGCCCCAGAAGTTTGTACTGCCGTCTCTGAGGAATCTCAGCGGGTCGCCACGACCTTCATTATTTAATACACTGTTGGCATCAATATAGTCATTTCCGTCAGCATCTTTTCTTAACGGATTGAATATCTCTCTGTGTGAAAGGGTGAACTGCGACATAAGACCGAGTGAAATATTTTTGTTGAAGTTGTATCCGAGATCAAGACCAATTGTAAGAAGGAGGTTCTTTTTGTTGATTATAAAGTCTTCTTTAGTGATAAGGTTATCTTCGGTCATGGTGCTTTCATCAAGATATGTATTGTTTGTTGTTTTAAAAATACCATCCTTAATTGTTTCATTATAATCGTGGTAAGCACTTCCAAAAATGAAAGAAATTGCCGCCGTGGCATAAAAATCTTTTTTAAGGGTATATCTCAGATCAAAACCGAAAGCCGGATCCTGAAATTTATCCTGTCCGTCAAGAAGATTTTCGTTTGAACCGTTGAAAAGCATAAGTTTTAATGCGAGATCCATGTCGTTAGAAAGAAGGAAATCAAGACCCAGAGTAAGACCCAGATCATTAAATCCGCCAGCCATAAAAGCTCCATTCATATATGAATTGCTGGTAAATGTCAGTTCATTAGCATAAAGAGTTTCAATTCCGAAAGGCATATTGAACTTTCCTGCCTGAAGATCGACATTCATACCGAATCCGCCTTTTCTTACTGAGGGATGTGTAAACTTTAAGGATACATCTTCAAGAATATCAAGAGCGTTCGGCTGATTTTGAGGAATTTCGGTTTCAAGCGGGTTGTTTGAATCAGTAGGAATCGAAGAATCATGATCATAATTGATCACAACAACCTTTTCTGTGCTGAGTCCTCTTGCAAAATCAAGCAGTATTCTGGCATCAAACATTTTATTACCGCCTTTAAGGTCGATAATTGCGTTGTCAAGAGCGAATTTCCAGCTTGATGAAAGAGAATCTGTTCCGAATATTTTAACTCCGTTTGAGAAACTTCCGAACCCCTGAATATAAAAATAAGGCTTTATCACAAAGGGTGCAATAGGAACAACTTCTTTAACTACTTCAGGTGCAGGAGTCTGTTCAACAGTCTGCACCGGTTCAACTGTAACAGGTGCTGTGTTTTCTACTGTCTGTACAGGTACCGAAGTCGGTTCTGTAGGAGTCGTTTTTGCAGGTTCAACAGCAGGAGTCGCAGTAGTATTTGATGGTGTCTGTTTGGCATCCTGATTGTATTTATTCAGGTATTGCTGATAAAGATCCTGATATTCGTTTTTCTTTTCTTCTTTTTTTTCTTCCTTTTTTTCTTCTTTTTTCTCTTCCTTTTTCTCATTTGCCGGAGCTACAGGAACAAGTGCCGGTTCCTGAGCAAAAAGACTGAAACAGAAAAAAACGGTCATCAAGATAATAATTCGGTCCATTACAATCCTCCAAAAAAAATCAATCAAATCACAGAACAGGGAGAATATATCAGTATGGTTTATAATTTCAAGTTTTTAGATGGACGGGAAATTCAGAAATCTATTTTAGATCAGCCCAGCATTTTCCTGTTGAAAAATTGACTTCAAGAGGAACATCGATGATATTTCCGGCACTTATCATGGCGTTTGAACAGTCAATGGCAATATTGCGATTATTCTCAGGTATTTCAATTATAAGTTCATCGTGTATCTGAAGAAGTATCTTCGCATCCGGATATTTTTCTTCAAGCATTTTGTGAACAGCGATAGTTCCTATTTTTATAATGTCCGCAGCTGAACCCTGTATGACGGTATTTACAGCCATTCTTTCGCCTGACTTCACAATATTTTTATTCGAGTTTGATATTTCGGGGATAAACCGGTTCCTTTTCATTATTGTTTCAACAGATCCGGTCCTTTTTGCCTGGTCTATTATCGAATCAATAAAAATCTTTACCTTAGGATAAAACTCGAAGTAATTGTCGATATATTTCTTTGCAAAACCGATGTCAACGCCCGTATCCTGAGACAGTTTAAATGCCTGCATTCCGTAAATTATCCCGAAATTTACAGCTTTGGCGTGTCTTCTCATTGATGGATCGACAAGTTCGGGAAATGTCTGGAAAATTGCGCTGGCGGTTTTTGTATGAATATCCTCTCCGTTCCTGAAAGCGTTTATAAGTTCAGGTTCTTTACTCAGAGATGCAAGTATTCTGAGTTCGATCTGGCTGTAATCAAGTGAAAGCAGTTCCTTCCCAACAGGTGCGATGAATATTTCGCGGATTTTCCTGCCTTCTTCTGTTTTTACCGGAATATTCTGGAGATTCGGTTCTCTGCTGGCGAGTCTGCCGGTTGAAGCATGCGTGACAATAAAAGTTGTTCTCAGTCTTCCGTCAGATCCGGTTTTAGAAAAGATAGGATCCAGATATGTTGATATCAGCTTTGAATATTCTCTGTTTTTTATTATCAATCCTGGAAGAGGATGTACATTCGAATCTGCAAGATCGGTCAAAGTTTTATGATCGGTACTGAATCCGCTTTTTGTTTTTTTACCGTGGGGAAGCCCGAGTTTTTCGAAAAGCACTTCGCCAAGCTGTTTGGGAGAATTGGGATTAAAATCAGGACCTGTGAATTCATTGATCTTTTCGGACAGGATAGACAATATTTGAGTGAATTCAGTTTTTATTTCGACCAGTTTATCTTTATCTACTTGAATTCCGTTGATTTCCATATTCCTGACGATCTCAAGATGCGGCATTTCAATATCATTGATCAAATAGTTGCGATCTTCCATTGATGAAATCTTTGTTTTCAGTCCCGAAAGGAATGAGAATTTTTCACCTATGGTTGAAGGTTCTTCAGGTTTAATTCCGATCAGAGAAGAGATGCTGTTCATGCTGTAATCATGTCTGCCGCTGTCATGACAGAAGTAAGCTATCTGAAGATCGGTGAATTTTGTCTGTTTGGGGAAAGGATAGTTCAGGAATTCTTTGATTTCCCACGAATAGACTTTTGTTTCTTCAGGAATGTCAGAAAGTTCAAAATTATAATAGTGTCCGTTCGATCCCAGAAAAAACTTTCCTTCACTAAAAAGACCGAAATATTCCTCACCCTCACCGGGGATGAAATCTTTTTCTATCCATGGTTCAAGCTCTGTCAGAATGGAAGATTCTTTTTCAGGTTCATTATTCGAAGGTTGAAATGTGTCAAGTCCGGTCTTTTTCAGAAGTGATCTGAACCCCAGTTTTAATGCAAGATCACGAAAAAGTGCCGGATTGACATTTTCCCATATTGTCTGAAACTCGGAACCGGTATCGATCGAGTATTCAAGTTTTACGAGCTCTCTTGATATTTCAAGCTGTTCCCGAAAATCGACAAGCTTTATTTTTATTGCAGGTTTAAGCTTATCAATATTTTTATACAGTTCATCTATTGTGCCGAATTCATTCAGAAGCAGTGCTCCTGTTTTAGGTCCTACTCCCGGAAGTCCGGGAATGTTGTCAGAACTGTCACCGGTGAGAGAAAGAAAATCCTTCATTTTTTCAGGTTCGACACCGAATTTTTCCTTTACTGCGGCAGAGTCGATAAATTTGTCTTTCATTCCGTCATATAGGATCACGCGTCCTTCTTCTATCAACTGGGTAAGATCCTTATCTGAAGAAATTATAACTATCTGCGAATCCGGGTTGTTGCGGACTATTGATGCAATGATGTCGTCAGCTTCAAATCCCGGTTTGACAAGTCTCGGAATATTCAATGCATCAAGCATTTCATTAATGAACTTGAACTGACTCTTGAGGTCAGGATCGACTTCTTTTCTATTAGCTTTGTAAGCTGGGAATTTCTTTTTTCTGAAAGTTTCACTGCCGCTGTCAAGTGCCGCAACAACAGAATATCCTTCGAATCTTCCCATGGTTTTCAAGAACATCGAAATAAAGCCGTATATAGAATTTACGGGAGATCCATCGGGAGCCGTCATAGGAGGAAGTGCATGAAAAGCCCTGAAGATGTAAGAACTCACATCAATTATGGCAATTTTTGAGGTCATGGCATGGTTTTCCAGGCCTTGTAAGTACTTGTTGCGGAATTAAGTAACTGGAAGGTTGGCAGAAGCTGCTGAATGATCCTGTTGTAGCTTGTAAGAACAGTAGGTGAAACATAAACTCTGTCTCCAGGCATAAGTCTTAAAGATCCGGCTTTCCCTGAAAATATTTCATCAAAGTGAACTTTTACGAGAAGATGTTTGTTTCCGCTCTGTCTTACCAGATATATCCGTCCCTCGGAACTGTATGGAGGTGTAAGTCCTCCGGCATCAGCAACAAGATCGAGAAGCGTGTATTTTCCGGTATTGATCTCATATGCCCCCGGTTTTTTCACTTCGCCGAGAATATATGCCCTGTTTGCACTTGGCGCAGGAACATAAAATATGTCTCCGTCAGAAAGATAGTATTTTGAATAGTCAACAGCACCTGTTGCCACATCGCTGACACTTATCGGCAGAACAGTTTCACCTCTTTTCAGATACACAAATTCAACGGAATGATTTTCAGTTGTAGAAGGAACCATTTCGGTAACGGCTTCAAGAAAATTGGTGTTTATTTTGATCGGATGTTTGCCTGCGTTTTTTACATTTCCTGTTACATAGTAGAACTTGCTTTCAAATTTTACAACATCAAGCATTATATGGGGTTCTTTAATATACTGTTCGTATAATTTCTCAAGTTTTTCAGTAGCCTCATGTCTTGAAAGTCCTGCTATTTTCACATATTTTACCAACGGGACATTGATCTCTCCGTTCTCATCAACGGCATTTCCGAACACTTCTCCCATTGCAGTGGCTTGTGAGCTGTCCTGAGGATTGCGGTAAATGCTGATCTTTATTTCATCTCCGACACCAATAATGTAAGTGTTTTCACCGACAGATATTTCCTTGAAATTCTCATTTAGATTCATATCTTCAACATCAAATTCGCTTTCCGGAACATCCTTGAATTTCCTTGCCTTACTGTAAGTACAGGAGGAAAAGAAAAGTCCCAGAATAAGAAAAAGGATCAGTTTACATTTAACATCCATATTCCACCTATAATCATAAATAATCCGCCAGTCTGATAAAGGTTCAGCTTTTCCTGAAAGATGAAAACAGACCAGAGAGTGACTATTATAAGTCCGCAAGAAGTCATTAAAGGGTAGGCGATAGAAAGGTTGAATTTTTCCAAGGCCTTTGTGTAAAAAACAAGTGCAATTCCGAAAAATACAAGTCCTGCCATCAGCTGCCAGTTTGTGAGGTAGCTTAAAATAAACGCCGAAATACCGTTTTCCATTTTGACCGGATCATGAGTAACTCCGGCTTTCATCAAAATATTTGCACCTGCATTGAATATAATGGCAAAAATGAGGAAAATAGTAAAAATATTCATATCCGCCCCATTTCATTTATTATTTCAGCCCATTCTTCTGCCGGAATTTTTGCACCGACTTTTTCGATAACTCTTGCTGCAAGAAATGATCCGATCTTTCCTGATTCAGCAAGAGAAGATCCGTTCATAAGACCGAATAGAAAACCTGAAGCATAAAGATCTCCGGCTCCTGTAGTGTCAACCGGTTTAACTTTAAAAGGGGCGACATTATATATTTCATTTCCTGATGCAATAATAGATCCTTCAGCACCGGTCTTTACAATAGCAATATCGCATATTTCGGCAATTCTTTTAACACCTTCATCAGAAGAAAGTCCTGTAAAAGCTATAGACTCTTCTTCATTTGCAAAAACAATATTGACATATTTTTTTATTAGCGAATTGAGAAATTCGAGGTTTTCTCCGACAATGTTGAAACTTGCAAGATCAAGAGAAGTTACAAGTCTGAGATCGTGAGCTGTTTTGAGGGCTTTTTCAATAAGTTCGTGATCCTGAACAAGATAACCTTCAATGTGGAAATACTGACTGCCTTGAAAAAGATCAGGTGTGATCTCGCCAGGAGAAAGTTTAACGGCAGCTCCAAGATATGTGGCAAAAGTCCTTTCCGAATCAGGTGATATAAGAGCCACAGCTTTTCCTGTAGGAGTTTCATCCGTAAAAAGCATGGGTTTTATGTTGCAATTTAAAAGATCCTCTTTAAATATCCTGCCGAATTCATCGTCCGATATTTTTCCGATGAAAGCACATTCTCTACCCAGTCTTGACAATCCGTGAATGGTATTTGAAGCGCTTCCTCCACTTTGAACAGACTTTGAAAATCCGTTGACAAAACTGATAACCCTGTCGCTGAATGTGGTGTCAACCAGACGCATACTGCCTTTTAACAGACCGAGTTCATTTAGAATTCTGTCATCAGGAATAGTTACAAGAACATCAACAAGTGCATTTCCCATTCCAATGATCTTCTTCATCAGATACCTTTAAGTAATTGGAAGAATTGAAGAAAGTTACTTAACAAGTTTTATGCGGTCTAATTCAGTTTTGCCGAAATTTCCTTTTGCTTTAAGCACATCAACAAGAATTGAAGCAACGAGATATCCGGTGTCTTTTTTTGCAGTAAGATTTTTAAGGATAGTATATCCATCCCCGCCGTTTGCAATGAATGAATTGAATGCAACTTTGTATTTTCTTTTTTTATCAAGAGGCTGTCCGCCTATTTTGACATCAAGAGCAGATCCCTTATATATTTTTATAGAAAGTCCTGAAACCTGAAGAAAACCAGGCGATCCGGCACCTTTTTCTGCAAATATATCAAGTAGTTCCTGAATCTGAAGTCCTGTAAGTTCTGCTATAAAAACTGTATCGTTGAATGGAAATACACTGTAAACATCTTTTTCAGTTATAGCGCCTTTTTGAATGCCCTGTCTGATACTGCCTGCATTGATAAAAGCAAATTCCGATTTTGTTTTTTCACGGATCGCATCGGTGATGATATTTCCAAGTTCAGTTTCCTGATTTCTGGATATTTCAAGTTCGCCGATAAGATCTGAATCAAGTTTCCCGAGCTGTTTGTTTGAGAAAGTGCATTTGAAACCGTTGAGCATTTCAAGCATGGATCTGTTTTCTTCAATCGGCTCGCCGATCAGCTCGTAAGTAACTTTATCGCCTTTTACTTTCTTCTCTTTTAAATTAACAGGGTAAAGTTTATAGTCTGTTTTTACGATTTTCTTTCCGCTCATATAAATATCAAATCTTCCAACCCATTTGCCAAGACCTTCTGTCTGAACAATATAAGTATCATTTATTTTCACAGGATTTGACAGGTGTTTCTGTGTGTGTCCTCCAACAATGAGGTCTATTCCTGCAACAGTTTTGGGAAGATAATTATCTCCGTAAAAACCATCAAAGCTTTTTTCTGTATCATAAAAACCCAGATGACTGAGAACTATTACGATGTCATTTTTCTTTTTCAGCATAGGAACTCTGTTTTTAGCTTCAAGAAGAGGATCTGTCATAACAAGATTTCCGAAAAGACCGGGATTTGTGATCTGTTCGGTTTCTCTTGTTGTGAGACCGAGAACAGCAACAGAAAGTCCATCGTCAAACTTCTTTTCAATATAATCTTTTCCGACAGCTTTTGTTCCGCCTTCTTCATAAATATTGGCACTTAAGAACGGAAATTTTGCTTCATCTTTCATTTTATGAAAAACCTCAAGGCCGAAATCAAATTCATGATTTCCGATAGCCATTGCATCATAACCGATTAAATTCATACCGTTTATCATAGGCATGTTTTCACACACATTGCTTCTGGGATCACCGAGAGTAATGTCGCCGCCACTCAGTATGAGAATGTCTCCACCTTTACCCTGTACTTCAGCTTTAATTTTATCAATAAGTGTTTTCTGTGCTGCAAGTCCGCCGATGCCGGGATTGCCTGATTCATCGAATTTCCAGGCCATACCATGTGCATCATTTGTAAAGATTACAGTAAGAAGACGATCTTTTTCCTGTGCAGTGACAGTAAAAGCAAAAATCATAAAGGAAACAAGCAGTAATACTTTTCTCATTTAAAGCTCCTTAATATATCAATTCGAAGTTTTTCAACCACAGCCTTAATTTCATCAGAAGAATATATCGAATCCGGCGAATAAGTCAAATAGTTGAAAGAATACCGGACATAATTGGAAGCAGACCTTTCCAGTCCGGCAAGTTCCTCTTCTGTGACATCCCGTTTGATTTTTGCAGGGTTGCCGGCAACAAGAACCCCTTCCGGTATCTCTGTTCCGCCCCGCAATACCGAATTGGCTGCAATTATTGAGTTTTTCTTAATATGACAGCCGTCAAGCAGCACGGCTCCCATTCCAATAAGCACGCAGTCTTCAATAACAGATCCGTGTATAACAGCATTGTGACCTATCGTAACTTCATTTCCTATAGTTGTCGGAAAAAATTCTGTTGTAACATGGACTGTCGCATTGTCCTGAATGTTGGTCCGTTCACCGATAATAATGCTGTTTACATCGCCTCTTAATACAGTTCCAAACCAGATGTTGGAATGTTTTCCGATAGTTACATCACCGATTATTACAGCTGTCTTAAATATGAAAGATTCGTTTAACACAGGGATTTTATTGAGGTAATTGATTATCATAATGAAATGTCAAGCTCCGCTTTTACGCCTTTAAAATCGGGAAGATAGCGACACATTCCACCATCGCAGGAAAGCCCGCCTTTTTCAAGTCCTCCGAAAAGATAAAGTCTCAGAGAGTCATATCTGTACCCTACAGAACCTCCGGTATACCAGTTTTGAGATTTGTCACCCGGATTTTCATTGTGCCAATAAGTGTTTTTAATTGCAAAGAAGTATTTTTTATCCCACGAAACATCAAGTACAGTCTTCAGTTCATTTGCGTTGTCAAATTCCTGATTTCCGGCAAGTTTCATATTTTTTAAATAGTAATCATTTGTGAATTTAATGGAAAGTTTGGAAACAAAGCCGCTCACATGCAATCCGGCCATAAGCCACTGACGGTTGTCGGCAGCCTCATTTTCATTGAAATTGCCTTTAACAGAATGATATCCGATGTTTGCCGAAAATGACACTTTGCCGAAATCCTTTTCTCCGCTTCCGGCAAGATACCAGAAATCTTCTTTCTGATATGAAAAGTTGCCACCTATGTCTGAACGGTATGAAGGCACGGCATCTTTATTATCGAGAGAATCACCTTTGACAAAATCAATATTGTACTTAGCTTTTGTAAGACTTTTATCATTTAATGATATTCTTCCTCCGACGGCCCATGTGTCAAATTCGTTATCAATTTCGAGGTCTGAAGGAAGAAGGGTCGGTGGGTTGAAATATCTTCTTTTATAATTGGTATCTTCCATTCTGGTGTAATTAAGAAAATATTTGTTGTAAAACTTTCCTTCCAGCTTGAATGTGAGCCTGCTTTTCTTTTTTCCGAAATCGAAAAAATAAAGTGCTGAGGAATAGAATGCAGCAGCATTGTCAAGGTCAGTCTTTTCAACTGTTCCAGGCTGCATTTCTCCGAAGTAACTGTCTTTCAGAATAGTGTTTTCATAAGCATAAGGCACATAGACGGCTCCGGCATAATAAGTAAATCCAGGAAAAGGATTTTTCAGGGCGATATAAGCTCCTGTAAAATGAAATTCTTTTTCACTCTCTACCCAGCTTTTTAAGGATGCGTTTTTTTCATTTTTCCTGCCGAGGTTATACTTTCCGTAGTTCCCGTAGCCGTACTGAACACCGAATTCGGCTTTTTTCCATTTATATCCGCCTTCAAATCCGGCAAGCCAGTCATCGGTTTCCCGCATTCTCTGAAATGTGGCTTTGTCCCTGATCTGCGGATTCGCCCTTCCGCCAAATGCTTTTAGCTGAAAACTTTTGAATGAGGAAGTAATATTTCCCCCACGGATCGAATTATCACCATAAACAGGGTCGTTTTTCATCGAGAAAGCCATGCCGCGGTTCATACTTTCATAAAAATCGCCGACAGTAAACTCAACCGGTTTCCATTGACCTTTAAAATAAATTCTGTCAAGCCACTGTTCCCAGCTGTGATTGAAAAGCTCATTACTGTATTGATAATTATGATCGAGCATAGAGTCATCATAATTTTTTTTTGAAAAGACTAGAAAGGTTTTTCTCAGTCCGAAAGAATAGTTTGTATATTTCGATTCAGTAAAATCCTCGGTCGACAGCACCCCGAAAGAATCTTTCTGTGAACCATCTTTCGCTTTATAATCCAGATACATGTATGATTTGTTCTTTGTGTAGAATTTCCATGTAACTTCTTCATTTTTCTTTTCTTCTGCAGATATATATGAAAAGAACAGCAAAAGAATGAAGCAGATAAGTATGACAGAATTTTTCATTTTGAAAGAAGCTCTACCAGTTCTTTTTTTAAACTTTCTTCGTCGCCCGATTTATATCCGCTGTGTTTTGAAACGATTTCTCCGTTTTTATTCACAATAATTAAATACGGGACGGTGTCTCCTCCTGGAATAAGTTTTGAAACAGTGTTTCCAGCCGGGTCGACAAGCACTGGAAATGGTATGGAGTTTTCAACAGAGAACTGATTCACCTTATCCATCATATCCTCAGTGTCGATCGAAACAGCAACAAATTCAAAGTTATCTGAAAATTCCGGATATATTTCGGTAAGTTTAAGCAATTCCGCCTTGCATGGCTCGCACCATGTGGCCCAGAAGGAAACCAGAAGATGTTTTCTACCTTTGATCTCTGAAAAGCTGAAACTGCTTCCGTCGATCTTTTCGAGATCCAGCGTAAAGTTTCCTGAAGGAGCGGAATTAGCTGTCTTACCGGTCTTTTCTGGATTTTCTGTAGATTTTTCACCGCCGGTACCTGCTGTCGCACAACCGGCTGACAGCAGAATGATGGTCAATAGAATA
>Ga0209099_1000429_pt1 | contig 50026 bp, 41 predicted proteins | sample AD_JPNHW2_MetaG_FD_184430 | JGI IMG/M metagenome (GOLD analysis project Ga0209099, IMG submission 184430) | Active sludge microbial communities of municipal wastewater-treating anaerobic digesters from Japan - AD_JPNHW2_MetaG (SPAdes) (version 2) | ecosystem: Engineered > Bioreactor > Anaerobic...
AGTTGGAAGTTGGAAGTTGGAAGGCAGAAGGCAGAAGTCAGAAGTCAGAAGTCAGAAGTCAGAAGTCAGAAGTCAGAAGTCAGAAGTCAGAAGTCAGAAGTCAGAAGTCAGAAGTTGGAAGTTGGAAGTTGGAAGTTGGAAGTTGGAAGTTGGAAGTTGGAAGTTGGAAGTTGGAAGTTGGAAGTCGGAAGTCGGTCCGCTGCGGCGGACTCAGTGCCCTTTTGGTTGGAAGGTTAGCAGGTTAGCAGGTTAGAAGGTTATCCCGATAACTATCGGGAGGTTAGAAGGTTAGACGATAATATTGGCTTGTGGCTCATGGCTCATGGCTCATGGCTCCGCAGCGGCGGATCAGAAGGCAGAATGCAGTCCGCCGCAGCGGATGTGAATTCAGAATTAAGGAAAGACAGCCGAATTAGAGTTTCAGGAGTTTTTCCCGGTAGATGGCGGAAGCGGTTTTGATCCCGACTAAATACATTCCACGTGGCAATTGTTCGAGCGGAAGCTCAATTTTATCATTGCCTGCCGGGTACTGATTGTTAATTAATTCCCTGCCCGAAACGTCTGTGACAATTAAAGTAATACTTTCATTAATAGCTGTTAAATCAATGGTTAACAGGTTTGTTGCCGGATTGGGATACATAGAAATAGGAGAGGGGCTTTCCAAAGGTTTTACTGAAAGCCCGGCCGGTTCATGGTAAATAAATTTAGCTGAAACATTGTTTTGTCCCTGCTTGTTAATTTGTAAAACCGGTTCGTGGTATCCTTCAGCCAGCCATTTGTATTCGGTAACGTTACGGTTAAAGCCTAAACCAAATCCAATTGAATCGTAATAGATAGTGTCATAATAGGTTACCATGGATTTTACACGTATTACACTAAAGGTATCGGCAGGCAGGTAAAGTGTGCCCCAGCCATCCACAAAATTCACCCGGTGCCGCTGCTGTCCGTAATATCCGAGACTTGGAATGTCAGCGTGAAATTCGGAATCGGAAGTGTCCCTGGCGCCATAAGCCACCGGGAAATTGTACCATACATCAGGGTTGTCAAATTTTAAGGGCAAAGGGACACTGTTGATTTTGGCTCCCAGGCCCAGCATGGCAAAGCGCGATGATGAGTTTTTATAAAAATTGTATCCTTCAGAAATTTCTATCATGGGTATGGTTTGCATTTCCTGAGGCTGAGCCACGGTGGCTTTACTGTCCTGATCGAAAGGATTGGCGTAAACTGCCATATAGGCCAGGTTGGTGGCATTGACACTGACAAAAGTGTCCAAGACCTCTTCCGATGGTGAAAGGGATGAAAAATCCCAGATATAAGCCGTGTCGGTGTTCGTATAATTCAGTCCGCTCATGTTATTGGTGGTGCTGAACCTGATGGTATCTCCCGGCACAGGCATTTGGCTGCTGTCGATAACAACCTGTGCGTTAGCACACAGTGCCATTAAAATCAAAATACATGAAGTGTAAAATGGTTTCATATTTTTTTCAATTAAAGATAAACATTGTAATTAATTAAAAATGAGTGTCATGTTTTTTTATTAGAAGGTTTTCTATGGCTTGTAAAGCTTTGTAAAATCGTGCAATACCTGTACCTTCGATAACCTGAACACGTGCGTTTCTGTCTTTCAGCTCTTTATAATACCAGTCGAAAAAGAAGGAACGGAGCTGAGGATGTTCGCGCTGCGGATCTGACTCCCACGGTATATCCACATTACATAACAGGTAGAGGTCGTAGGGATAGTTCAAAAGGTTTTCGCTTACCCAATCCGGGCATTTATGGTATTTGTGTTCAGCCCATATTTTAATTACGGTAAGTTCTGTATCACAGACCAGCAAGCGGTTTGCATTTTTTTCTGACTTTTCCTGTGCCGCGATCTGGCCTTTTGCAATGATTTCAAGGTCATCATAGTTGTATTCACGATTGAGTTTATCAATATATTCACGGGCATATTCCGGAACAAAAACCGTATGGTAATGAGCAGCCAGTTCTCTCGAAAGCTGAGACTTTCCGGTCGATTCAGGCCCGGTAACAGCGATCCTGATCAAACCGCCTGAAGTTTTTTCAAATCCTTTTTCCATGTATAAAACCCGTAAACAGCAAGTATAGTAAAAATAAAATACAAAGGCGCAAACGCGTACAAGCCTTTAATAAAATATAAAATGGTGCAATTGATATCGATAACGATCCACATCAGCCAGTGTTCGATGATTTTCTTTCCCATGGCATACGTGGCGATGATGCCCCAGACGGTCAGCAGTGAATCCCAGTAAGGAAATGCAGCATCTGTATAGTTTGCAAATAAATAGCCAACCCCATATGACAGGCTGAATCCTAATACCAGCATTATAATGAGTTCTTTACTCCTGATTTTCCTGACGGGTAATTCGAATTTTTTTTCACCTCCAAAGATCCAGTTGTACCAGCCGTACAGGGTCATCACCAGGTAAAACACCTGAAGGACCACATCCGCATACAATTTTGCCACAAAAAAAACATACAGTGAAAGTGCCACATTGACCAGGCCAACGGGCCAGCACCATATCTTTTGCTTTGCCGTCAGGTAAACGCCCGCAATGCCCAGAACGGAGGCAATGATCTCAATATAGTTTTCGGTGATCCAGTTCATAATAAGTCAGAATTAAGAAGTCAGAATTAAGAAGTCAGAAATCAGAAGTCAGAATTAAGAAGTCAGAAGTCAGATGTCCGCTGCGACGGAAGAAATGAAAGTTGGTCATATGAGTCAGGGGTTTAGCTGAGGTTACATTTTCAGATCCGCGTTAATCACTTTCATCACAAAAACAGAGTGTGGTACAGAAAAAGATTTTTCAATTTCATTGGTCAGAGCATCCATTACATACCTGTACTCGCCAAAGATCTGAGTACTCATGCCGTTGGTTTGTGCCGTTAGCTCTTTGTATGTATTTATCCGCTTGATAAAATCAATAATGCCGGGCTTGAATTCGTCCTTAAGAGGGTAATAACTAATGTCCACAGAAACTTTCATATAAAAATATTTTGGTGCATGCAAATATACATTCAAAATTATTAGTAATTTTGAAAACAAAACCTGAATGGTTTAAATCCCTATAATAGTTATTAACAAAAGGAAAAGATGTTGCATTTCAGGTTCCGGGGTTGCATCTGACCTTAAAAAAAACAAATGAATGAAAAGAATTTTATTATTTCTCGCAATCGGAGTGTTCGCCATGTTTCTGGTCAGTTGCTTAACAGTAGAAAAGAAACAGTACACGTTTGAATTTACCGGCAAAGATTCCGGAAAACTTACCATCAAGTACATTAACATCATGTCAAATGTGGATTCGGCAGGTTATACTGAAACCGTGGATTTTGACGAATTACTCAGCAGTTATATCAACGGGACAAAGATTGAAGAAGCTTATCCAGAAGCGACCAATATTTCAAAACGCCTGTTTGAAGAAAACGGTGTACTTTGCGGCGAAGTGATCATGGAGTTCCCAAGCCTGAAAGCAGCGCGTTTGTACCAGTTCGACAAAAAAAGCCCGTATATGTTCTATGCGAGCTCTGTTGATGGTGAAAGCTATGTGGAATCAAACGGAACCTATGGCGGCGACAATATGCCTGTGGTGATGTTCCCCACCAAACTGAAAAAACTTGTGGTCACCACCAGCGTCAGCAAACCTACAGACGAAAGTTATGTGAGCCTGCTGGGCGAATATGTTAAATGGAAGAGAAACTAAATTTTTCAGAAAGGCTTCTTCGGGAGCCTTTTTTTTTAGGAATTATTTTGAATGGAACAAAAAGCGTTACTTTGCCCTGAAAATTGACAACATGAAAAAAATATTTTTGCTGGCAGGATTTTGCCTGTTAATAGCTGCATGCACCTCAAAACATGAAAAAGCCCTTGAACTGAATAAAAGCGGCATACAAAAAATGTACAGCCATCAGACGGACGAGGCCCTTAAGGATTTTGACAAGGCCATAGAACTGGACCCGCTCTTTGATCAGCCTTATTATTACCGAGGAAATATTAAATATGGCGCCACTGATTATCAGGGGGCATTAGCTGATTATACAAAAGCCATTGAGGTCAATCCCGGTTTTGCCGATGCTTATTTCAATAGGGGTAACCTGTATCAATCAATCAACCAGCGTGAAAAAGCCTGCGCCGACTGGCTCAAAGCAGAAGAACTCGGTAAAGAAAACCTGACGGATGTGCTTAAAAATTGCCGGTAACTAAACGTTAAACCGGATGTGCATGATATCGCCTTCTTGCACGATGTAGGTTTTCCCTTCGACATAAAACTTCCCGGCAACCTTGCAGGCGCTTTCAGAGCCGAGCTTTACGAAATCATCATATTTCATTACTTCTGCACGGATAAATCCCCGTTCCAGGTCGGAATGGATCACGCCTGCAGCCTGAGGGGCGGTCATGCCGTTTTTAATGGTCCATGCGCGTGCTTCCATGGGGCCTGCCGTATAAAAAGTCTTCAGGTTTAACAGGTGGAAGGCTGAATTGATGAGCTTGTTTACGCTGGGTTCTGCTAATCCCACATCATTCAAAAAAGCCATACGGTCTTCGGTGGTTTCCAGTTCAGCGATTTCTGCTTCCAGTTTTCCGGCAATGACCAGTACTTCCGTATTTTCTCCTTTCACAGATGCTGAAAGCGCTTCTGAATATTTGTTTCCCGTTACTGCTGAGGCATCATCCACATTGCAGACATAAAGCACCGGCTTTTCGGTGAGCAGGCAAAGGTCCCTCACCAGCTTGCGGTCTTCATCAGAAATCTCCAGCGTGCGTGCCGACTGAAAGGATTCAAAATGATTTTTATATTGCGTAAGGACTTCAAGCAGGTGCTTTGCTTCTTTGTCGCCTGTTTTGGCCGCTCGTTCCACGCGCTGCATCTTTCGTTCCACCTGGTCCAGGTCGTTGATCTGCAACTCCAGGTCTATGATTTCTTTGTCTCTTACAGGGTTTACCGATCCTTCAATATGGGGAAGGTTTTCATCATCGAAACATCTGATTACGTGTATGATGGCATCAGTCTGGCGGATGTCGGCGAGAAACGAATTTCCCATGCCTTCGCCTTTGCTCGACCCTTTGGTAAGCCCGGGAATATCAACGATCTCTACCGTTGCATGAACCACCTTGGCGGCTTTTACAAGCTTTTCGAGCACATAAAGACGGTCATCAGGCACGTTAACAATGGCAATATTTGACTTGTTTGAGCTGAAAGCAAAATTGGTGATTTGTGCTTTGGTGCTCGACATGCAGTTAAAAATGGTTGTCTTACCAGAGTTTGCCAGTCCTACTATTCCGCAATTCAGTCCCATAATTTTTTTTCTGCAAAGTTAGAGTTTTTCTTAATCCGGCGGATTCCATTTTGTCAAAGTGCCGAATAATTTGCGTAAGGTACATAGTTGCCTGTGCATTTGTTTGATAATCATTATGATAAAAACTTATGCAATACTTTTTAACAATCTAAAAATACGTTGGTAAATGCCATAATTTTGAAAAAAAAAGTTTATGTATTCGGTTAACGAGCTTAAAGATATTGCCACGCAGGTGCGTCGCGACCTATTACGAATGATCTTTGCTGTGAATTCAGGCCATCCGGGCGGTTCACTCGGATGTGCGGATTTTCTTACCTGTTTGTATTTTTCCATCATGGAACATAAACCCAAGCCGTTCAGCATGGATGGCATCGGAGAAGATATCTTTTTCCTGTCGAACGGGCATCTTTCTGCTGCCTGGTACAGCGTCCTGGCACATTCGGGATATTTTGCCACCAGCGAACTGGCGACATTCCGAAAACTGGGGACACGGTTGCAGGGCCACCCGACCACCGCTGAACATACGCCTGGTGTCAGAATCGCTTCAGGTTCGCTTGGGCAAGGCATGTCGGCAGCTATTGGCGCTGCTCTGACCAAAAAGTTAAATGCTGATAATCACCTAGTTTACAGCCTGCACGGTGATGGTGAACTGGAAGAAGGCCAGATATGGGAAGCGGCAATGTTTGCGGCAGCGAAAAAGGTCGATAACCTGATTTCGGTAATTGATTATAATGGCCAACAGATTGATGGCCCGGTAAATGAAGTGCTGAGCCTCGGTGACCTGAAAGCCAAATTTGTTGCCTTCGGATGGAAGGTGTTTGAAATGAACGGCAACGACATCAGCGAGGTGCTGGACATGATGAAAATTGCTAAAGCAAATACCTTTAAAAGTGTTCCTGTCGTTATACTCATGAAAACAGAAATGGGCTACGGCGTGGATTTTATGACCGGTACCCATAAATGGCACGGTACAGCTCCTAATGAAGTCCAGCTGAAAAATGCCCTTGATCAGCTGCCTGTTACATTAGGTGATTATTAATTAAATAAGCTAAAATGAAATTTCCAGGCTTATATAAAATTATTTTTCTTGTTGTGGCGGTTTTTCTGTCGTGTAATACTTATGCCCAGATCACCGTCACGGAAAATGAAAAGCCCAAGCCTAAGCCTGTTACGCGGATATTATTTGTGTACGATGCTTCTCAAAGTATGCTTGGTACCTGGCAGAGCGACAGGAAAATCACCATTGCATGCAAGCTGATGTCGGAATTGCTGGATAGCCTGAAAACCCTGAACAACCTGGAACTGGGTTTGCGCATTTATGGACATCAGAAGAATTACCCGCCTCAGGACTGTGACGACAGTAAGCTTGAAATACCTATCGGTACGGGCAATATTGAAAAGATCAAAAACAAATTAAAAACCATAAACCCAAAGGGCACAACGCCTATTGCTGCTTCCCTTGAAGCGGCAGGAAACGATTTTTCGGCCTGCGAAAATTGCCGGAACATCATCATCCTTATCACCGATGGGCTTGAAGAATGCGGCGGTGACCCGTGTGCTGTCTCGCTCGCGCTGCAAAAAAAAGGTGTGGTGCTTAAACCTTTTATCATCGGCATCGGACGCAATTTTAAAGAGTCGTTCGACTGCGTGGGAACCTATTTCGATGCTTCCACCGAAAAAGAATTCAGTAAAGCCCTGGGGGCGGTGATCTCACAGGCGCTGAATTCCACCACGGCTCAGATCAACCTGTTGGACGCTTATGGAAAACCAACCGAAACAAATGTTGGAATGACCTTGTACGACAATTTTTCGGGAACGGTGAAATACAATTTTATTCACACCTTAAGCGATCTTGGTTTGCCGGACACTTTGATCCTTGACCCTTTGCTGGCCTACGACCTTACGGTTCACACCATTCCTCCGGTAACACGCGACAGCATTGCCATAACCCCGGGAAAGCATACCACCATCGCGGTGAGCACGCCGCAGGGAACACTGGAACTAAAAGTAGGAGGGAAACTGCCATCCGTAAAAAACCTGCAATGTATTGTCCGGCAGAAAGGAAAAATGGAAACACTCAACCTGCAGTCGTTTGATCAGAAAACAAAATATATTATCGGCAAATACGACCTCGAGGTGCTCTGCCTTCCCCGTATGTATATCAGCGATGTGGAAATAAAGCAAAGTTATACCACGACAGTTGAAATCCCGATGCCGGGAATAGCCAGCATCCAACTCACCATGCGCGGGTACGGGGATCTCTATGTTGAAGAAAATAACAAGCTGAAGTGGATATACAAATTCAATGAAGAAGGGCAGCAGGAGATGTTGTATTTACTGCCTGGCAAATACCGGATCATTTTCCGTTCAAAATACGCAACACATTCGTTTTACACAATTGATAAATCATTTAAAATTGAATCGGGCGTGACAACCCGTGTGAGCTTTTATTAATATAAAAATATTCCTCTGAACACGCAGTTTTTAGGTAATTGTCTGCGAAAATCTGCGAAATCAGTGGGAAAAAGTAAAAATAGAAAAAATTCAAATGAACAGATTTCAAAAAACCGGAGATAAAGACACGCGTTCAGGTTTCGGTGAAGCATTGAACGAACTGGGACAGGAAAACCCTGATGTTATTGCTTTGTGCGCCGACCTGACCGGCTCGCTGAAGATGGATGCTTTTGCCGGGAACTTCCCTGAAAGGTTTATACAGGTAGGCATTGCCGAAGCTAACATGATCGGTATTGCCGCCGGAATGACGATAGGCGGAAAAATTCCATTCACCGGAACGTTCGCCAATTTTTCCACCGGCAGGGTGTACGATCAGATCAGGCAAAGTGTGGCTTATTCAAACAAAAATGTAAAGATTTGTGCTTCGCATGCCGGGATCACATTAGGTGAAGATGGCGCCACACATCAGATCATGGAAGATATCGGCCTGATGAAAATGCTGCCGAACATGGTTGTGATAAACCCCTGCGATTTTAACCAGACAAAAGCCGCAACCAAAGCCATTGTCAAGCATGTGGGCCCGGTATACCTGCGTTTTGGAAGGCCTAAAGTTCCGGTATTTATTCCTGAGGACGAACCTTTCATTATCGGTAAAGCGCTGCAGCTTACAGAAGGCGCTGATGTGAGCATTTTTGCCACCGGGCATATGGTCTGGAAAGCGCTGGAAGCTGTTAACCTTTTAAAAGAAAAAGGCATCAGCGCAGAGCTGATAAACATTCATACGATCAAACCGTTGGATGATGAAGCCGTATTAAAATCCGCTGCCAAAACCCGTTGTGTGGTCACCGCTGAAGAACACATGATGAACGGCGGCCTGGGCGACAGCATCGCTCAGTTGCTTTCACGCAAATTGCCTACGCCGCTTGAGATGGTTGCCGTCGACGACAAATTTGGCGAAAGCGGAACACCCGAGAGCCTGATGGTGAAATACGGACTGGATACCTTAGATATTGTGAATGCCGCGATGAAGGCGCTGCAAAGAAAGTAAAAATGGCAAAAGGAAAGAAGCGAAAACGGATATTTAAATTCTTACTTTGGTTTTTGCTGATATTTATTATCATAACGGTATTGCCGGTATTTTTTTACAAGTTTGTTAACCCGCCGATAACACCGTTGATGGTCCTGCGGGGTTTTGAAACAGATAAAAAGACTGATTACCAGTGGGTACCGATTGAAAAAATGTCGCCCAACCTGTTTCAGGCTGCACTGGCTGCGGAGGATGACACTTTTCTGAAACATCACGGGTTTGATTTTCGGGCGATAAAGCTGGCTTATGAGTCGAACCAAAAAAGTAAAAGAACCAAAGGCGGAAGTACCATCAGCCAGCAAACTGCCAAAAATGTGTTCCTCTGGCCGCATCGTGATTTTGTCCGTAAAGGGCTCGAAGCATGGTTTACCGTGCTCATCGAATTCATCTGGGGAAAAGAACGGATCATGGAAACATACATGAATGTGGTTGAATTCGGGCCGGGTGTTTATGGCGTGGAAGCCGCATCATTAAAGTATTTTAATAAACATGCTGCCAAATTAAGCAAGTACGAAGCGGCCTCGCTGATCTCGGTGCTGCCGAACCCTCATATTTACAAAGTGCTGAAACCATCGGCTTATACGCAGCGTTACCGGAGTGCCATATTACGCAGGATGGACAGGATTCCCAGAGTGAAGTTTGACTGATGCAAAAGCATCAATCCGGAAATTTATGTTAATCTTCTTTAGCTGGTTCAAATTCAACAGTGACCCAATATGAACCTGCGCCAAATTCATCAATGACCTTGTACCGATAATCATATTCCAAAGCAATGGCGGTAAATTTCAGTTTCCATGTCATCGTGACCAAACTATCTTTTTTGTCTCTCTTATAATGACTCGGCTTCCCATATTTTTTTATTAATAGAGCTTTAAACGTAACAAAGAAATCTTCCGCTTCCTTAGGCTGATTAACGCTAAAGGTGTTGCGCTGCAATACTTTGATCAATTTATTCTGAGCATCATAAAAAAGCCAGGTATTCATTCCCTGAAATTTAAATTGCGCGTCTAAAGCGTTTGGTTCTGACAATTTGCTCTTATTCTCAACAAGTACTTTCTCAACACTATCTTTTCCGGACTTCCAGTATAAAAATTCCCAGCCGTTAAAATCCTGAGCCCGGCCAGCTGTTGTCATTATAAATAAAGAAAATAGTGTTATTATTGTTTTCATGTGTTCCGGATTGAAAATGAGTTTTCCTTAATAATTTTATGAAGTTGTGCTGTCTGTATTTTAAGTAGCTTAAGGTGTTTGAAGAAAAATGCTTGCCAGGTAATCATATAAACCGGGATGTTTTCTTTTGAAATTTTCGGGATTATCAAAAAAATATTCACCCGCCACGGCCAGAAATTCCGCTTCAGACGTTAGGGCATATGGGCTGATATCAGACCTGCCTTGCTGAATATTTTCCATTTCTTCTTTTATTATTTGTAACCATGGAACAACGTAAGCATGTTTCATTAATATCTCAGGAACGCCGTCTGTGGCGCCGTCATCCTTGTCAACGAGATGGATAAATTCGTGTATGCCAACATTATTTTTTTGGTTGGCATTGTTATAAGCGTTAACCAGGTCAGGCTTTGAAATAATCATCGTCCCGTTCATATACCGGTCGCCCACCATACCAATGATAAATTGCTGGTGCCCCTCAAAACGTTGGGTTTGAAACTTCTCGTCAAAACTATTAGGGTAAATAAGGATTTCCCTCAAATTCGGATAATTGTATTCCGGGAATGCAAACATTGGGATGATAGCGCTGGCAGCCACCATGATTTTAATGCTATCGTCTATTTCTGTATCAATCGGTTCGATTTTTTTTGTCGTAAGAAACAGCTGTACGCGTTTTTCAAAACCGGCTTTTTGGGCAATATCCAAATTATTGTAAAACGTTACATGTTCTTTCAGGAGGCTTCGCCAAATCTCAGGAAATGGCTGTGCTAAAATGCGTTTTTCTTTTTTTGATTTCCACACAAAAATTACATATATCATTGCTCCAACAACTGCCAGAATAATAAGTACTACCAATATTTTATCGTAGGGTGGGAGCATAAATTTGGGGGCTATTTACTATTATTTCAAACGAGGAGTTCTCATTATTTTCATTCTTAGATATTTTGCGCTAAGTGCTTATTATCAAACGTTTGGCTTACTTTTTAATCCATTCTTTTTCACTAATTTCTTCTTTTGAAATCTTCGAATATTTTTTCAAATATGGCCCAATATTATGTGTTTTCACTAAATCATATGTAGGATTTCCATCCGTTGCACCGCAGTCAAGTATTCGAAAATTTATTTCCATACCTTTTGTTTTGTGCTTGTATAATGGCTCTGAGAATTCTATTACACAAATGTTAGACAAAAAGTTAAGAATAAAAACCAGTCCAAAAGACAAGGTTGTTGAAAGAACAAGGCCGATAATTCTTTTAGTCGTAAGTTTTGTTTGTTTCCATGATTTAACAACCCAAATTCCAATTGCTATTGGAATTAACGCCAACCAAATTTGTCGAAAATTCCGCTCAATTTCATAAGACGCAAATTCAACATGAAAAAGTCGAAATAGCAAAGAACGAGTCAACCAAAGACCAATTATTGTCCATGAAATGATTTTTAATATATTTGATTTTCTCATTTTTTAACCAATCGTCCGTTTCAATCTGCACATAAAATTAATTAATTTTCCATACGTTTCAAATTTTTCCCGCATACTGCCTGATGCAAAGCCCCAGAAAGCGTTTCGTTAAATTTTTATTCCAATAGTAACTTTTCCGCCAAGTCCTTTCTCAACAATATCGTATAAAGTGCGTAATGTGATATTGCTTCCATCATTCTCTACGCGGGAAATGTATGTCCGCTTTTTGTCAATTACCTTTGCAAGTTCTTCCTGAGTCAGGTGTTTTGATTCCCTTGCCTGTCTGAGTAAAATGCCAATTTTAAAGGTTTCAAATTCTCTGTCAAGTCCATCTCGTCTGGATGTACCTTTTTTGCCAAATTGCTCGTCCTTGATTTGCGACCAAGTCTTGATGTTTGATCCGCCGCGGCGGATTGCTTTTTTCATATTACTTTCTCCTTTTCTCTTTTAAATATTCTTGTTTTAGTTGCTCGGCTTTTGCAATCTCAGCCCGTGGTGTCTTTTGTGTCTTTTTTTGGAAGCCATTTAGTAGTATAACAAGTTGACCTCGGTCGAAAAAGCAAAATACTCTCCATATATTATTTCCCAATGAGAATCTTGTCTCATAAAGCCCATCCGTTCCTTCAATATGTTTTATGAACTTTGTCGGAATTTGTTGTTGGAATTCTACAATCTCAAGGATTTTATAAATCTTGTCTTGAACCTTTATTGGTTGCGAAGCAAGGAATTCCTCAAAGTGCCCCTTATAGGAAATAATTTTCCGGATTCTTTCCATGCGATTCTGTTTTTGCAAAGGTAACTTAAAAGTTACAATTAAACAAGTTTTTTACAACTATTTTTGTCGAAAAGTCAAGTTTTAATGAACGCTAACTATTGTATTTCCTTACCAGTTCCTCTTTTAATGTTTCTTTACTATAGTTTTTACTCTTGAAGTAATCACCTTCATACCTTAAAATACAACAAATCATCCTTTAAAGAAAATTCTCCAGATCAACCCAACAGGTTTTTTACTTGCCGGAATTCTCAACGATTAGCTTCACCATATCATAGCCAACGGCGTCAAACATCTCTTCAACATTATCGGTATAATCTGAGTTATGGCTCATGATGGCATCCTTAACCATAAAGGCTTTGTAATCGTGGTTTTGTGCGCCAATCCAGGTGGCCAGCACACATCCGACGGCGCTCAATCCGCAAAGGAACAAGGTGTTGCTTCCCTGTGCCTTGATGACATTATCCAGATCGGTTTTATTAAAACCATCACCGTAGGTTTTGATTACCTTCGGATCGTCTGCCTTTATTAACACAGAAGCCGGAAATTCAAACTGCTCGGAACCGGGTTCCGGGCCGGATTCCTTATCGTGGTGATAGATCCTGATTACCGGATAGCCGTTTTTACAGAAAAGTTCGATCAGCGCATTGATGTAATACAAACCCACTTCTTTTTCCCTTTCGGGAACCATCTGCAGGTAAACATTCTGAATGTCGATAACCAGCAGTGCCGGTTTTACAGGAGTTTTAGCTTTTTCTTTTACTTCCTGTGAAAAAGAATTTCCTGAAAACAATGTCATCAGGAAGGCGAGGATCAAAATTACTTTTTTCATAATGGATTAATTTTTTAGTTAATTTTCTTCACTTACATCAAATTTAATAAATATTCCGCCACAAAAAACTTTCATACCTTTAAATTTGCATGGACATGGCCATAAGCCACAAGCCATAAGCCACAAGCCATAAGCCGCGGCGGAGCCATGAGCCATAAGCCATAAGCCATAAGCCATGAGCCATAAGCCATGAGCCATAAGCCATAAGCCACTATTATCGTCCAACCTTCTAACCTTCGAACCTCCCGATAGCTATCGGGATAACCTTCTAACCTGCTAACTCTTAATCCTCTTCAACGGCCTTTTCTTGATCATCCCGCCTTTTGCGTCTTTGATACTGTGCATAACGATGAAAGCATCCGTGTCAATTTTATCCACTTCAGTCTGCAATTTCGTAAGTTCCAGACGGGTAATCAGTGTGTAAACGATATCCGTTTCTTTTAGCTTCTCGCCACGTTTGGCATATCCTTTTTTTCCCGAATATAAGGTACAGCCCCTTCCAAGCTTTTCAATAATGGCAAGCCTTATATCTTCACTGAAATCAGAAATGATCGTAACACCGATATATTCTTCGATACCGTCGACAACATAATCAACAGTTTTCGATGCAGTAAGGTATGTGAGTATAGCATAAAGGGCGATCTCAACGGACAGTGTCACGGTGGCCACCGAAAAAATAATGATATTAAAAACCAGTATCACGTCGCCAATGCTGAGCGAAATTCTACGGCTGATGTATATAGCGAGCACTTCGGTGCCATCAAGCACGGAGCCGCCGCGTATAGCCAGGCCGATGCCAAGCCCTAAAAAGAAACCTCCGAAAACCGCGATCAGAAGTTTGTCGCTGGTAATCACCGGGAACGGAATAAATTCTACAGCCAGCGCCAGCATGATGATAGCCATGATGCTTTTAATGGCAAACTGCCTGCTGATCGATGAAAAGCCCAAAATCATAAATGGCAAATTGATGAGCACAAGTAACATGGATAACCGAAGTCCGGTTAAACTGGTAACTATCAGTGAAATACCGGTAACACCGCCATCAATGAACATGTTTGGCAATAAAAAGCCTTTCAATCCGAAGCTGGCAGAGATAACACCCAGCAACATGAAAAAAAAACTTTTTAAATTCTGTTGAATTTCTATGCGGACATCTTTTTTTTCTTTTTTGACGAGGGAAGGAGTGAGCTTGACTTTTTTCCTTCTCAGATTGTATTTTGTAGCCTCAAGGACCAGGTATTGAAAGATCGATTTCATTTTTAGAGGTTATTTACAAGTTCAAAAATTTTATCAGATTCTATAATGTTGATCCCGGCTTTTTCTGATTTTGCTTCGTTGATCATAGCCTGGGCAACCACGGAAGCTTCTATTCCACGATATTTTTTCAGTTTGCCAAAAAAAATAAATCCGAATGCATGCATAAAACCTTTACCCATAATTTCTCCAAAACGGAATTCATCCCGTTTGCCCATCAGCATGGACGGCCTGAAAATATACAAACCGTCGGGAAAAACTTTTTTCAGGTCTTCTTCCACCTTGCCTTTGGTCCTAAGGTAAAAGTTTTTAGACGCTGGTGAAGCGCCGATGGATGAGATGTACAGAAATTTTTTTGCACCCGAATTCTGTGCGATTTCTGCAGCGGTGATCACATAATCGTGGTCGGTTTTAAAGAAATTTTCCTGTGACGTTGCTTTTTTTATCGTGGTGCCTATGCAGCAAAATACATGGGCTGCATCCGTATTTAGTGCGGAAAGGTTTTCAAAATCAATGATTTTTTCAGTGAGCTTCGGATGCGAATTACCAAGAGGTTTCCGTACCCAAATTTCGACGGCATCATAATAGTTATCGTTTAACAACAGCTTCAGACAATGGCCACCGGTAAGCCCGCTTGCCCCTAACAACAATGCTTTCATAATTTTTCCTCCATTTTATTTTGTATGGTTCTCAGGATATTTCTACAAACGTCTTCGTCAGTATCCTCAGGCTTAACTTGTATTATATATTGTGCTTTCTGGTAAAAACTTTCTCGTTCAGCCAATGACGCTGCAATATATTCTTTTAAATCCTTCTGTTCAGCCAGCAACGGACGGTGTTGTGCTTCATCCCGTAGCCGTTCAAAAAGCACATCCGGTGAGACTTTTATGTATACGGTTGCACCATTTTGGTTCATCACGTCCATGTTGTCGAAAAAACAGGCGGTGCCGCCGCCGGTAGCAACAACAAGGGATTCACTATTTTTTGCAAGCTCGTGTAAAATTTCTTTTTCTGTTTCGCGGAACGCCGCTTCGCCCTGCGAGCGGAAAATATCCGTGATGGTCATTCCCGACCGGCTTTCTATCAGCTCGTCCATATCAACGAAACGGGCATCACATGTTGCAGCAAGTAAACACCCGATGCTGGTTTTGCCGCTGCCCATATACCCGGTGATAAAGATTTTCATATAATAGAATTCAATTCAAATGTAAGAATAATCTATAAATTTTTATTGCAAATAATGATTTTTAAAACAAATGTCAATAGAAAAACTATCTGCTGATCAAAGAAATTTCATTTACTTTTGCTGAAAGAATATGCCAGTGAGCGATAAAAGGTCATGAATATTTTGTTGATAAATCATTATGCCGGCTCTGATAAATTAGGTATGGAATACCGCCCTTTTAATTTTGCGCAGGAATGGAGCAGGAAAGGGCATCATACCACCGTTGTGGCGGCTACATATTCTCACATTCGTACACAGAATCCGGAAATAACTAAAAATCATGAATATACCGATGAAAGTGGTATTGAGTATTTGTGGGTCAAAACTCCTGCATATAAGTCAAACAGCCCAAAGCGGTTTATCAACATGTTGGTTTTTATCTGGCGGTTGTTTTGTCTGACCAAAATGATTTTAAAAAGACGTACTTACGACGTGGTAATTGCTTCTTCCACTTATCCTCTGGATATTTTTCCCGCCAGAAAAATTGCAAAAAAATCCAAAGCCCTGCTTATTTATGAAGTTCACGATCTTTGGCCATTATCGCCTATGGAACTGGGCGGGTATTCAAAATGGCATCCTTTTATTTTGCTGATGCAGTATGCTGAAAATTTTGCTTACAAAAAGTCAGATAAAGTAGTTTCACTGCTGCCTGTCACGAAAGAACACATGATAGCCCATGGACTGAAAGAAAATAAATGGTTCTGTGTTCCTAACGGGATCAATACTGAAGATTGGAAGAATTATGAAAAAATTCCTGATGAAATCTCAGGCAAAATCAGGGTTGTAAAAGCAAAATATTCCCGTATTGTGGCTTATACCGGTACGTATGGGTTGGCCAATGCACTGGATAGTTTTATTGACGCAGCAAAACGTACCGCCGATATTTCCGTTGCCTGGGTGTTATTCGGAAAGGGCCCGTTAAAACAGCATTTGCAGGATCGTATTATGGCTGAATCCATCGACAATGTTTTTATTTTCGACAATGTCCCCAAAAAATCAATCCCTGATCTGCTCTCATATTTTGACTATCTTTTCCTGGGGTTGCAAAATCAGCCTTTGTTCCGTTTTGGCATAAGCCCCAACAAGCTCATGGATTACATGATGTCCGGGAAGCCGGTGATACAGGCAATACATGCCGGCAACGACATGGTGAAAGAATCAGGTTGCGGGATATCTGTGGAACCCGAAAACCCTGACGCTATTGCTGATGCTGTGAGACAAATGGTGAAAATGACAGATGAAGAACTCCAGGCACTGGGCGCAAAGGGCAGAGATTATATTTTAAAACATCATTCAAATACTATTCTTGCTGATAATTTTCTTGAAATAATTAAAAAACCGACAAAAAAATGATTCCTTTTTCACCTCCCTATATAAGCAAAAAAGCAATACAGGCTGTGGTTAACGTGCTGCAGTCAGGATGGATAACTACCGGGCCTGTAACCAAAGAGTTTGAAAATAAAATTACCGCTTATTGTGGAAACCAAAAGACCTTATGTGTCAACTCAGCTACGGCAGGCCTTGAACTGATGCTGCGATGGTTTGGCGTGGGGCCGGGTGATGAAGTGATCGTACCGGCTTATACCTATTGCGCCACAGCAAACGTGGTGGCTCATTGCGGCGCAAAACCTGTAATGGTCGATAGTGGCGCTGATAATGTCAACATTACGCATGAAAGCATCCGAAGGGCTGTCACCGCCAAAACCAAAGTCATCATGCCTGTTGATGTGTTCGGTATTCCCTGTAGTTATGACGAAATAAATTCCCTTGTCCGGGAACCGGAAATAATGAAACAGTTTCACCCTTCGAACCCGGTGCAGGAAAAATTAGGAAGAATACTGGTGTTGTCGGATGCGGCGCATTCACTTGGCGCCACGTATCATGGAAAAAGAACCGGCAACCTGACTGATGTCTCGGTTTTTTCTTTTCATGCGGTAAAAAACCTTACCACGGCCGAAGGTGGTGCGATAGCCCTCAACCTGCCTGCTCCTTTTAACAACGAAGATATTTATGCTCAGCTCAATATTCTTGGGTTGCACGGACAGAGCAAAGATGCCTATTCAAAAACCGAAAAAAAGAGCTGGCGCTATGATGTGGCCATGGCCGGTTACAAAATGAATATGACCGATATACAGGCTGCATTGGGAATTGCTCAATTGGAAGAATATGATGATATCCTGCGGAAGCGTAAATACAATTTTGACGCATATACCAATGCGTTTCGGAAATATGACTGGGCGGTATTGCCCGTTTATGAGACTGGCCAATTCCTTTCGTCCTTTCAGGTGTATGATCTCAGAATAAAGGGGATCACGGAAAAAACAAGGGATAAAATCATTGATGCGATCATGGAAAAAGAAGTGAGTGTTAATGTACATTTCCAACCATTGCCTATGTTATCGTATTATAAAAACCTCGGCTACCAGGTCAAAGATTATCCAAATGCTTATAAACATTATGCGGCGGAAATATCCCTCCCGGTTTTTTATTCCATGACTGACGAACAGTTGCAGGAGGTGATAGAAGTTGTTACAGATGCTGTACAAAACAATCTTTAAATGCTCAAACGCTTATTTGATATCGTATTTTCGCTTGTGGGATTTATTTTAATTCTTCCTTTTTTGATTATTATCTGCCTGATAGTGATCATGGAGAGCAGGGGAGGCATATTTTACAGGCAATCCAGGGTCGGTAAAAATAATATGGATTTCAAAATTTTAAAAATCCGCACCATGTATAAAGATTCGGATAAAAAAGGCTTGCTGACTGTAGGAAGCAGGGATGCACGAATAACAAAAACCGGGTATTTTCTACGAAAATATAAGATCGATGAATTGCCACAACTGATAAACATCCTGATGGGCCAGATGAGTTTTGTCGGCCCCAGGCCGGAGGTCAGGAAGTATGTAGAGCTATACAATGCCGAACAGATGAAAGTGTTGTCGGTACGGCCCGGGCTTACAGACCTTGCCTCATTGATTTATTATAATGAAAGTGAATATCTTTCAACGTTTGATGATCCGGAGCAAAATTATATTCGGGTTGTTATGCCTCACAAAATCGCCCTCAACCTTGAATATATCCGGAAACAAAACTTTTGGCAGGATATCCGGATTATTTTTAAAACCCTTTTTAAATGGGTAAGTTAATGCCTATTTGGTTGGTTCTGCATGCATTCGGATCAAATCCCTCCTGATCGTTCCTGAGTTTTTCTTTCGCCCATATCATACAGGCACAAAAAGAAAATTGTAAAAATTACTCCCGCCTGTGTTTCCAGCATGGATTCGACTAAAAAATTCCCAAGCAGCACCAGCGTGAAAATTAAAATATAGATATTTTTCTTTTTTGCCCCACTGAAAAAAAGTGATATGATGATGAGGGCCAGGATGCTCAGTCCCGGAATCCCAATGGCGACCCATGTCTGCAAAAACTGGTTGTGTGCATTCAGGTTCATGGCAGCCCCATCAACAAATCCATTTTCAATATACGCAGCGTTTAAGGCTGATCTCACATCGCCCGTGCCAACTCCTGCCGGCAGATTTTTTACGGCTACCTGCGAAGCATAATGCCATATCTGTAAGCGGTATGTGGTACCGTCGTTTGGATGAGTACCATTTTGGTTATACGAAATGAATGACTGCCATGCACTTGTCAATCGGCTGCTGATGTAAGGCGTCCACTTCATGATAACGAAAGTTGCTCCAAAAAAAACGGCCAGGGAAATAAAACCCAACACAAATTTTCGTTTGGTTACCACCATGTAGACCAGTAATATCAACAATGTTAAGGCCGACATAATGATCCCCATTTTTGAATTCAGGAAAATATTGAATACAAAAAAATAGAGTATTGTAATACTAAAAATGACTTTGGTACTTGTTTTAAATGTATCCCAACGCCTGATCAAATACAAAAACAATATCAGGATAGCCATATTCATGTATAAAGCGGCATAGGAAGGATGGAAGCCCCAGGAAAGGCGGTTGTACATATAATTGTCAAGGGTAAAGTATGCATGCATGGAAAGGTACGTACTGTGCAGCAGGTTGGCAAAGGTGCTGAACAAGGCACCGCATACAAAAACAAGTTTTATGGTTTGAATGCGTTTTTCAGTGAAGATATTTTTACCTGCAAGAACGAAGATTAACGGAATAATCAGAAAACTTAATTTGACCTCAAGATCAAACAAAGCGCTGGCACGGTTGGCCGAATAAATAATACCTGCGATGTACACCACGTATAACCCAACCAGCAGTGTGGACACAAAGCCGGGTTTTTTTAAGCTGTTCCCTTTTTGCTGAACAGCACGGATTACGGATAAAACAAACAATATCCCGATCGTGCCCGGTACAGGTATTTTGCTTAGTGGAAGCATAAAACTCAACAGGATCACACACGCATAAATAAGTGATTCAATCATGCTTAGCTGTTCAAATTGGTGCTGAATGAAAGTCCTGATTTTTCCCGGCATGATGATACGTTTGTTACTTGTTTCTTGTGAAATTTTATTTTATGACAGGTGCGAAAATGATTGTATGGCAAGGCCTGTCGGTGTGGTGTATGATGAAGGAATCAGACAGTTGCTCCCGATTGAAGTCCCGTTGCCGATGTGGCAATGTGCGCCAATTTCAGATTCGTGGTCAATATGAACGTTGGAGCCGATGATGCAATTGGCCCCGATTTTAACACCAAAAGAAATTACGGCTCCCGGTAAAATGATGCACCCCTCTTCGACAGAGGAATGTGCTGAAACATGTGTAAAGGGATGAATAATTGTTGCAGCCTTGAAATGAGTAATAAGTTTCAGGAAAATATCTTTGCGCACCTGATTGTTGCCGATGGCTACAATAAAACTGTCGAATGAAATATTCTCAATTCCTGACAGTTTTGAAATGATGGTGATATCATCCATTACGATGGTTCCGGCCGGAATGGTATCGTCACAAAAACCGGCAATATCCCATAGGCCTGACTGCAGCGCCGTTTCGGCAACCACCTTTCCGTGGCCTCCCGCACCGATGATCAGTAGTTTTTTATTCATGCTTCAGGAGTTTATCGTAAATATGTTCAACTTTTTTCATATTCTCGGACCAGAGCGCTTTTTCCCGGATTATTACCTCGTTATAAGTCCCGGCCTCTGCTATTTTTTCATTATATGTGTCATAGGCCTTCTTGATTGCTTCTGCGATGTCCTGCTCCGTGATGCTGCGACAGAAATAACCATTAATGCCATCTGCAACCCATTGACGGTTTGCCGGTATGTCTGATACTACATTAAAGCAACCGCAGGCCATCGCTTCATTCAACGAGATATTGTTACCATCGGATGATGAAACAGAAACAAACAAATGTGAAGAGCGCAGCAAATTTGCGATACGGTCCTGGCTTACCCGGCCATGGACTTCAATTACAGGTTCAAGCTCCAGTTTCCGGATTAATTCTTTTATCTGGCTTTCCATGCTGCCCGCTCCAATAAGGTTTACATGGATTTTAGGAATACGCTTGCTAACAATCGCAAGTGACTTAATAAAAATGTCAATATTATAAACCGGTTCAAAATTTCTGGTGCTGGTAATCGTGAAATTATCATTTGGAACATTTCGTCCCCGTGCATTGAAAACTGCAGGGTCTATCCCGAAAATCACCGTTGAAATTTTATCAGGATTGGCTTTAAGTGACATCATAACATCTTTCATATTGTCCGACATAGCTGTGATCCAGGAGGCTTTCCGGAAAATATATCGTAAAACAATTTTATAAACAGGATGCTCAAAAGGGCTGATGAGTACGTCACTTCCAAGGGCGGTTACTACAAAAGGTTTTTTCCCGCATAGCGCTCCCATTAATCCGTAGCTGGTGGCATACAAAGCATGGACAATATCCGGCTGAATTTTGCGGATCAGTTTTCTGATACGAGGAATTTTTAAAAGTATTTTTATGTTGTTGCCTGAGACGTTAATAGATCCGCTGTCAATAAAATGAACATGGGTTCCGCTAATTTCCGCGTTACGAAAGCTGATCAGATGTACTTCATATCCGCGGCCGGTGAAATAGTTACACCATCGCCGGGTATGCACACTCTGTCCGTCTGCCAGAAAACAAATTTTAGTCATCTATCAATTTCTTTGATACAAAATAATCGAAAGTTTTGCGTAATCCGTATTCATAGCCATATTCCGGAAGGTACATTGTTCTTAATTTTTCGTCAGAATAAATTACAGCATTATGCAAAGATAAAATCTTCAGCGCATAAGATTCAGGTAATACAAATTTAAAAAGTAATGCAGCGCGAAACATCCAACGCGGCAAGGTTCTTATTTTAATTGGTGAATGTAAAATGCCACTGATGATTTTAATAAAATCTTTTAACAATATTGAATTCCCCACGTTGTAAATTCCTGAAATGCCGGGGTTTTCAACAAAAAACCTGATAATGCCTGCCACATCTCCCACATACACATAATTCACCACAGCATCTGGTGCAAGATAAAAACGCTGATGATTTTTGACAAAATTGAAAAGATTCAGCAAATGGTTTTTGGGGTGGAGATCGCCATAAACGTTGGTGGGGCGAAGAATGGCCAGATTTGCTTCGGGGAGGTTGCCCAGCAAAAGCTGCTCTGAAACCAGTTTTGATTTTTCGTACCCATTTTTGGGGTTGCAAGGTGTTTGTTCATCCACAGTTACCGTCCTGTCCGAAAATTGCATGCCGGTTACGCCAATACTGCTCAGATGAATAATTTTTTCAACGTGGCACTTTTTTACAGCATCAATTAAAGATTGAACGCCTTTTATATTGACAAGTTCAAACTTTTCAGGATTGTAAAGTTCAGCAGCCATATGAATTAATATGCTGCAGTTTGATAATGCCTGGATATAGCTTCCGGTATCGTTGATATCGCCGATGACCCATTCGATATTTATTCCCGTAAACTCAGGCAGTTTATCTTCCGGACGAGCCAGCAGATAAAACTTATAATCCCTGCCTGAGAAAGCGTTCATAACATGCTTTCCGATAAACCCTGCAGCGCCGGTTACAAAAATATTTTTCATTTTAAAATGCTTTTGGGAGGGTTGAAAACCCTTGGCAGGGTGTACGCGTAAGCGATAGCCTTTTTGAAATAAATGCGGGAAAACGGGGACAACAACACAAAAAACAGCAGTTTTAACAGGGAGAAAACAAAACTCAGCAACACAATAATTAAAAATTGTATTGGCCCTTTATGCTTTCTAAAAAATTTGATCTTATTGAAAACCTGATTCGATACCGATATTTTGTAATTGGATTTGGCGCTTTTCGAAATATGGTGGACGGCCTTTGCATCGGGATAATAAACCAGTTTAAGCCCTGCCTGCTTAGCCCGGTAACAAAAATCCACATCTTCGATCCAGAAAAGGGATTCGTCTAACATTCCGATCTTTTCAATAACGGAACGCCTGAACATTATGGCCGCTCCGGAAAAACTTTCTGCTTCGAAAGCTTTGCTTTTATCAATGTCGTTATAATTTTTTTTATTCAGAAAAAACTTCAGATAGAACATCTCAGAAAAAATGCTGCCCAGGGTCGGGAACCTCCAGACACTCTGCTGTATAGAGCCATCACTGTTGAACAACTGAGGAGCAGCAATGTCCGTGTACGGATTTTTCTCCATGTAATCAAAAAGGTTTTGAAGTGTATCCTTATATAAAAAAGCATCAGGGTTCAGCATTAACATATACCTGCCTTTGGCAATGGTGAATCCCTGGTTGTTGGCTGCAGGGAACCCGGTGTTATTCTTGTTTTCAATGATGATACACTGCGGATAACGCAACCTGACGGCGTTTACACTGTCATCCTTACTTGCATTATCAACCACAATCACTTCAAAATTTTTATAGCTTCCACTATATAATGATTCCAGACATTCCAGAAGGTAATCCCGCACGTTGTAACTGACGATGATAATTGAAATGTCCATTTATTGTTTTTGATTTTTATATATCATACTTACCGAAGCTCCCAGCATTGCCCAGAAAAGAAACGTGAACAGGTAAAAATCGAGCACATTGCTGACGATATTTTGTATGTTGATCATAACAAACATGGTGAAAAAGAAAAGGACCAGGCCTGTCTTATTTTTAAGTAATTTGCTTTTCAGGCAAAGGATAAAGTAGCTGGCTGCAAAAAATAAGTAGGAAGCTATTCCCCAGATACCGGTCTCGTTCAGGATCTTTAAAAACCAGCCGTCGGTTGAAAAGACATCAGCATCAACAGAGGTTTCGTTATAAAAACGGGCAGCCACATGTCCGGCTTTTCCAAGGCCATACCCGAAAGGATGATCTTTGAAATTTGCAAAAGCTTTTAACCACAGGTCAACACGTGAAACGCCTTTTCTGAGTCCAAAAGTATCCATGGTCGACCCGGCTATCCACCAAAATACTTCCCCCGGTGAAGCAATGTAAGATGTAGTCATGAAAAAAACGGCAACTACTGCTAACAGGGCGATGGCTGATCTCTTCCAGTTTCGTACAAGAAGGGATATTAAAATGAAGGCAAATATTGCTGCGATAATCGAACCGCGGCTCATGGACATCAGAATGCAAATTTCCATTACCATCAGGAGTAATAAAAAATACCATTTGCCTGTTGTAAAATACCGATAACAAAAATAAAGAAAGGCTGTACCCATAAAGGCAGCAAATACAACCGGCGTCCAGAATACGGAGGTCATCCGGACAATAAAATACATTTGTAGTTCTGCCTGGCTCAGGTTCAACATGTACACCATCTGGTCATAAAATACAAAATAAAGGATGATCCCGGCCAGGCCAACCAGAAAGAACCAATAAAAAATCGTATTCAGTGTTCTTTCTGAAAAATCGGTGTTACAGAACCTGAAGATGAAATAAAAACAAACCGGGAAATAGGTCATCCTGAAACCATAAAGGGAAACAAGGACGTCATCAGCGATAATAAAGCCAAGGATCACATTTGAAATGGCAAAGGAGATAACCACCCAATCGAAAAACCGGAAGTGAATTTCTGTCCTGTTTTTTAATATGGAGAAGAATGTAAAAATAATCACCATTACGGCAAAGATATCGGGCAGTGCAGAGATGACAAATTCATTCAGAGAGGCAGACGCTCCGTGTCCAATGCTGAGAAGCCGTATGGTAGGGAAAACTGTAGCAAAGATGAAAAACAATAAGATTAGGGCAGAATAGATTTTTGTCTCCTTCATTTGGCCTTGCTATAAAAAATTAAGAATTTTCCTGCATGTCTGACGACAAATATATGAATTTAAGCTGTGATATCTGGTTTTTTTCCGGACCGAAAAAGCCAGATGATTATTCCCAGGGTGTATAAACTCATTGCTACTGATAGTATGATAAAGGTTAGCTTTATGTCTTTTAAAAATATCCCGCCGGCAAGCATGGTCGTTACCAATATGATGCTTCCTATAAAAGTGAATGATAGCATTTTTTTTATTTTACCCACAATCATCGGGACCTGAGATATCGGAGCGCGGACAAAATCAAGGCAGAACCATGGGGATAAAATGCGTGCGTACTCACCGGCTTCCCGCCAGTTTTCGCCAAAAATCACCGCAAAAACAGACGGCCCTGCTATCATCAGAATGAGCAAAACGGGTATTATTATTACAGAAGAAACAACAATGTTTTTTTTAATCAGCGGCCTGATGTCATTGCCCGAATTATATGTTTCGGCAGCCTGTTGGTAAAATACCTGTGCCAGCGCTGATCCAACCAGGTTCATTGGGGACATAAGCAGCCTGTATGCAAAAGAATACAAACCTGTAATCACACTGCTGAAAAATGCTGAAATCAGATAAATGATGCCGTTGACCTGAAACATATCAATAAGCGCCTGTGGACCATTTGCCAAAGGAAAATCCTTGTATTTTTTTGCCGTTACTTTAAGCCCTGAATAGTGTATCTGGCTTTTATGTAAATTAAAACTTTTGAAAAAAATGAAAAACAATAGCAGGGTAAATATGGCCAATCCTATCAAATTTCCCCAGAATATTCCCCAATAAGAAAAACCACAAAATCCGAAAACCAGCATACTCCCGTTGATCACAATCGACTGCACCACTCTTCCTGTGGCTATATCCCTGAATTGTTTTTTTCTGACGAACCAGTTAGTTATGGTTTGCGTAAGCCCGAACATTAAAATAAATATTGGCATGATCAGCAACCATATTCTCAAATCAGCAGAAATAACAAAATGGTCCCATAAGAATAATTCTGAAAATACCATAATGACCATTACTATAGCAGCCAGATACATGCTGATGCGGAAAGCAAGTTTCAGAATGCCAAGCGCTTCACCATCTTTTTTGGGTAATATGACGGCGCATTCGTAGCGGCCGCCGGCAATAACTGCAAAAGCGCTTACAATGGAAAAAAACAGTGCGAAGAGGCCAAAGTCCTCAGGTGCGTAAATTCTGGATAAAACCGGGGATAATAAAATGGGAATGGCCTGGGCGATAGACGTTCCTGTCAGCAGTGTCAGGAAGCTTTTTATAAAAGCAGAGTTCTTGATTTTCTTTTTCAGATAATCATACATCATCTCGTTCAGGGACTATATTAGGTATAGATTAAGTTTATTATGTTACTTTTTGATCCGTGCAAAGATAATAGAAATTAATACAAAGTATTTATACCATATTAGCCGCAATTCAGTTTCGTAAATGGAACATAATTTCAAAAGCTCCTCATTTATCAAAAAAATGTTGAATGTTTTGAACATTTGCATAGTTTTGCAGCGACAATTCTTATGTTGATTGAATTATTTTTTATATAAAATCGTATGATAAAGATCCTCACAATCGTTGGCGCACGCCCGCAATTTATCAAGGCATCGGCCATAAGCCGAGAAATAAAACGCCATTTCTGTAAAGATGTTTCTGAATTGATATTGCATACGGGCCAACATTACGATGATAATATGTCCTCGGTATTTTTCAGGGAAATGGAAATACCGGAGCCAGCGTATAATCTTGAAGTGGGTTCCGGAAAGCATGGAAAGCAGACCGCCGATATGTTGGCCGGTATTGAAAGTATTATCCAAAAAGAAAATCCAGATGTTGTCATTGTTTATGGTGATACCAACTCAACGCTGGCGGGCGCTTTGGCAGCGTCAAAGATTCATGTTCCGCTGGTTCATATAGAAGCCGGGCTGAGATCGTTCAATAAAAGGATGCCCGAAGAGATCAACCGGATTGCAACCGACCATGTGTCAACCCTGTTGTTCTCCCCGACGGACAAAGGGCTCGAAAATCTTGTAAAAGAAGGTTTTCAAACAACCAATGAAGCGCCGTATCATATTGATAATCCTGGAGTCTTTCACTGCGGCGATATTATGTACGATAATGCGTTGTATTTTTCCAAATTGTCTGATGAAAAAAGCAGCCTTTTGGAAAGCCTGAAACTGAAAAAGAATGGCTACGTGCTGCTGACACTGCACAGGGATATAAATACCGATGTACCCGAACGCCTGAATGCAATTTTCCGCGCTGTAAACGACATCAGTGAAAAACACAATATTCATTTTGTGATCCCACTGCATCCGCGTACCCTTAAAAAATGGTCTGAACTGCCCGACAGTACGCTGAAAGACATAATCAATAATAACAAGCTCATCACTATAATTCCGGCAGTTTCCTATTTTGATTTTATCAGCCTTGAAAAAAATTCCAGGCTCATCATGACTGATTCGGGTGGTGTACAGAAAGAATCGTATTTTTTTGAGAAGCCCTGCCTGATCTTACGTGATGAAACCGAATGGGTCGAGCTGCTGGAGATTGGTACAGCAAAGCTTTGCGGCGCAGATGAGAACAAAATCGTTCAGGGTTTTCAGGAGCTGATCCGGAAAAATGACCTGAAGTTTCCCGAAATATACGGTGACGGCCATGCTGCGCGATTCATACTGGATAAGATTGTGGCCAATATCAAATAGTGTAGCTACCCCAAGTTGCAAATGTCTTTTATTTTTGAATTTTTCCATATTTCCTAAAATATTCGCCACTCAGCAGCGACAAGGCATTAGGATAATAATGAATAAAAACATTCCCTTTCCGGCATGCGTGCCGGAAAATAGTGGCTCAAACCTGAGTATAGTTTTAAGTCTTATTTTAAGCCTTACCATTATGTCATATAATAATCAAGTTCTTTTCGGGCAGATTTATGATTATTAATCGGCGGTTATGAAATGCCTGAAAAGTATTTTAAAAAAATGAATTACTGTTAATGCCTGGCTTTTCGCCATCATTTATTTTATCATTAAATGAAAAAAAGATATTATAATATTTTATTATTCAGCTTGATAAATGGTGTATTTAAAAATAATTATTAACTTTTCAAACTTATAATGTTAGTAAAATTTTTGTAAATAAAATTGTATTATTCATTTTTATTGTATAATTTTACACATTCGATCAGAATCAAGAAAGTTTTTACTGTTTTTTTTATGTTTATTAATAAAAATGCTGAGATCAACTCAATCAATTAAAAACGATAGAGCTTTCAACACAGTTAATCTATATTTTAGAAAAGTAGAAATGACTAAATCTATGCAATGGCAGCAAAAGTAAAGGGGAAATAAAAACGGTAATAAAATGATATGAAAAGACTTTTATTCATTTTAATTTTACTTATTACATCCTTTTTAAGTGTGGGACAGCCGTTGTTTATTAAAGATAACGCTGTAATCACCATGAAGTCAGGCGCCTACCTGATCGTAAACCCAGCGGTTGCTGATGCTTATCAGGCAATAAAGCTGACAGGTACAGGTACGGGCTATATCGTTTGTGAAGAAGAAATTAATAAAGTAGTCTGGTGGTTAAGAGATGGCGCAAATACGAATGATATTACTGTTCCTTTTGCAAACGCATCAGGCGTTTCAGTAAAGATAAAAATGGTTAATATAGCTGCCGGAAGCTCCGATGGAGCCATGGTTTTTTCAACAGCGCCAACCACACCTGATAATAGGCTTATCTCAACCGGGGCATATCCAAGTAATGTAACCAATATGTTTACTAATGGATCAAATGCAGACAACTCCATAAATACAGCTGACCGGTTTTGGTTTGTCGAATACTATAATTATACAAACAAACCCTTGTGCCAGGATGGATTTACCTTCTATTATGCCGATGCTGATATTGTAGGATTGACGGAAAATGATTTGTTAGCACAATACTGGAACGGTGCCTGGATTATGCCTGTTTCGGGTATACTTTGGGATTTGAATAACGATTGTGCCACCATCACCGACCCTCGAATTTCTGCACCTTGGGTTTTAGTAAGCAAGAATATAACACTGCCGATTGAATTATTGTCTTGGAATGCCATTTGTAACGGTGAAAAGGTACAACTATCCTGGAGTACCGCGACAGAAACCAATAACGATTATTTTACTATTGAAAAAAGTTCAGATGCTATAAACTGGATTGATATTGCTCAAATAGACGGCTCTGGCAACTCAAATCAGGTGTTGCATTATTCATACACAGATGAGATTTTTTCTGATGAGGTTACATATTACCGTTTGAAACAGACAGATTTTGACGGTACTTCAGCGTATTTTGAACCTGTTTCTGTCCAGTGTGGTGAAAGCACCAACTATGAAATTAGTGTGCATCCCAATCCGACTACTGAATCTGTTTTTATAGAGATTAGGAATTTTAATCATCCTGATGCACAGATAGCGATTTACGATATGCTTGGGAAAAAAATTGCATTCCAGAATATCATAAGCGCTGAAGATGCAAAAATAAAAACAACATTTGATTTAAAAAGTTATGCTGCTGGAATGTATGTTGTCGAAATAAAAACCGATGATTCCATTGAGAATTTTAAGATTATAAAGAAGTGAAATTTTACAGTTTTTTTTTCTAATAGAAAATAACAAATGATACGGATTTTGATTTAATACCATAAAATATGAAAAAAAACATACTTTTTATTTTATCATTATTAGCATTAAGTGGCTTAGCTCATGCGCAATCCATCGGAATTGGCAGTTCGATATTCACTCCGGTGAATATGCTTGATGTAAAAGGGAGTATGAGTATAGGAGCAGGTTATGCTGGTGTCAATACGGCTCCGGTAAATGGATTGTTAATACAAGGAAATACTGGTATGGGATTGACTAGTCCAGTATACAAACTTGATGTAAACGGAGTTATCCGAAACAATGCTGATGTCATTTCCACTTCCGCCAATACATTCAGAAGTATTTATGGTAATTATGGCGTTTTTGACCGCAACGACGGGTCAGACTTCTATATGCTGCTTACCAACGCTGGTGATCAATATGGTTCATGGAATGCCCTGCGTCCGTTCAGGATTAATCTTCCTTCCGGAGATGTTTATATAAACAGCAATAGTACCAGCATCTACTCAAGATCCAGTGATGGGTATGTTGGTATTGGAACTACCAGCCCTGTCAGTAAGCTTGATGTAAGAGGTAAGTCCACATTTACCATTGACGGAACAACCGAATGTTGTGGTAACGATGCGACCATTGCTATTGGCGAAAACACAGCCGGGACAGGAAGGACAGCACGCATCTCTTTTCATAATTCCGGTGTCTCCGAAGGCAGCCTGGAACTTTACAATGGTTCCCCAAGAAGATTGAGGATTTATGATAACCAGGCACAGGGTATGGGATTGCAAATGTCCGGTCCACTATATGTTGATGGCACAGGGAATTCATATATTCAGGGGAGTACAGGTATTGGAACGGCAAGCCCTGCTGCAAAACTTGATATAATAGGAAAAATAAAAATTACTGACGGGACGCAAGCCATTGGAAGGGTTTTAACCTCTGATGCAAATGGGCTTGCTTCATGGCAAACATCTGCATCACTGGGTCAGGGATATGCCCAGGCCAATGCAACAGCTTGCACTAGAATTAATGGTGATAACACAAGTACATATACCAATACAGGGGCTTGTACTTCAGGATATTCAACCGGAACATGGTTTAATGTTCCCGGCCTTTCTGTTACCCGAACAATAACTGCTGGAAATTTTGTTTCAGTAAATGTACATATCCGCTGGAAGACTGATAATTACACATACTGGGCCCCGGAAACTATTTGGTTTAGAATTTTACGTGATGGTACTGAAATAGCAAGAAGTTCAATGTTTACCCAAGACCCTGATTGGTATATCCTTGAAGGAGATGGAAACATTTTTTACTATGATGCTGGCGCTACTGCTGGTGTTCATACGTATTCTGTTCAGACTGCTATGGCTAACAACTCTGCTGGGATCGAAAGTTATTGGATACAAGATGGATATTTAACTTTAATTGAAATTCACTAATAATAAAAGTAATGAAAAAATTATTTTACTTTATTACATTTCAGGTAATGCTATTGATGGCATTTAGTGCTGTTGCTCAAAATGATGTGAAAATTCGTAAGGAATTCGATTCAGGATTAATTTTAATTTCTGTCAATCCGGCACTTAATAATGGTAATGAATTTGACAAATCTTCTATGCCTTATCAGGAAGATGTTGTGGGTATTTCAACCGGGAATAAAAACCCAATTAAAATAAGTGATTTAGTTTTGAAAGATGGGATTGCTTATGTGAAAGTATGTACTGAGAATGGTAGCATAAAAAAAGGTGACCTAATTACCAGTTCATCTGAACAAGGTGTTGGAATGAAAGCTACCGAATCAGGCATTGTGCTTGGGATTGCATTGGAAGATGCCCAAACTGCCTCAGGTTTGGTAAAAGTGCGTTTAATGATTCAATACGTTAAACAATAGGTTTTTCAATCTTTGTTTTGCATGTTTCAAGCCTTTGGCTTCTTCACCACCGGTAAAATGGTAAAAAAAAAAAGACTGCCCCAAAATGGTGGCAGCCTTTTCTGAATGAAAATGCCGGTTATTAAACTAACCCTTGTGCAAGCATGGCTTCGGCAACTTTTACGAAACCGCCTATGTTTGCGCCTTTTACATAATTAATGAATCCGTCAGCTTCCTTACCGTATTTTTCACAGGTTTTATGTATGCTGACCATAATGCCATGTAACCTTTCATCGACTTCTTCTTTAGTCCAACTCAACCTCAGGCTGTTCTGGCTCATTTCGAGTCCTGATGTGGCAACACCACCTGCATTGGCAGCTTTTCCAGGGCCGTAAAGAATTTTCTTTTCTAAAAATACTTCAATAGCTTCCGGAGTTGATGGCATGTTGGCTCCTTCAGAAACGCAGAAACAACCGTTGGCAACAAGTGTTTTAGCATCCTCGCCATTGAGCTCATTTTGAGTGGCGCTTGGCAACGCAACATCGCATTTCACGCCCCATGGGGTTTTGCCTTCGAAATACTGACAATTGTACTTCTTTGCATATTCCGAAATTCTGCCTCTCTTAACGTTTTTCAGATCCATAACGTACGCAAGTTTTTCTTTGGTAATGCCATCCGGATCATAAATATATCCGCCCGAGTCAGACATGGTAACCACTTTGCCACCAAGCTCTGTGGCTTTTTCTGTTGCATATTGTGCTACATTGCCTGAACCTGAAACAACAACGATTTTATCCTTGAAATCCATGTTGCGCGTTTTCAGCATTTCTTTTGCGAAGTATACCTGGCCGTAACCTGTAGCCTGAGGACGAATCAAACTGCCGCCCCACTCAAGGCCTTTCCCGGTAAGAACCCCGGTGAATTCATCGCGTATCCTTTTATATTGGCCAAACATAAAACCGATCTCGCGGCCGCCAACGCCAATATCTCCGGCCGGTACATCCGTATCGGGGCCGATGTGTTTACATAATTCTGTCATCAGGCTCTGGCAGAAGCGCATCACTTCATTATCGGATTTGCCTTTAGGATCAAAGTCAGAACCACCTTTGCCACCACCCATCGGAAGTGTCGTTAAACTGTTTTTGAAAACCTGCTCGAAAGCCAGGAATTTCAAAACACCTAACGTTACAGTCGGGTGAAAACGCAAACCTCCTTTATATGGGCCAATAGCGCTGTTCATCTGGATCCTGAATCCTCTGTTGATCTGGAATTCGCCTTTATCGTCAACCCAGGGTATTCTGAAAATAAATACCCGTTCAGGTTCTACCATTCTTTCCAGGATTCCGTTATACTTCGGATTTTCTTCAATGAAGGGGGTTAATGATTCTACAACTTCTTTTACAGCCTGATGAAATTCAGGTTCTGCAGGGTTTTTGGCAATTACTTTTGCCATGAATTTTTCAACTTTTTCATTTATTGTGCTCATTTTTTTTCTCCTTATTTAGGGTTAATAATATCTGATACAAAGGAACTCCAAAGATGTAAAATAAAAAATTTTTTAGAGGTTTTTTTTATCCATAAAACTCTAATTTTTAAGTAAATATGATACCGATACGCGTCATTGATTTACCTAAAAAAATATAGGTGCAATACTTAATTTTTATATTTTCTTAAAAAGTTGCTATATATTGGATTTTATTGCTTTATTTTTATAAAAAAAATAAAATGGCTAACATTTTAAATAATCAGGATGAACTTCAGAAATTGGCAGCGGAAAACACGGAACGACTGAAAGAGCTTGCGTGTATCAACCAGACAACCCAAATTCTCAGGGAAGACAAGCCTATAAGCGAGACCTTCCAGAAGATTTGCTCCATTTTACCTAAAGCGTGGCAGTATCCTGAGTACACCATAGCCATGATTACCTATGATAACCTGGAGATTTCAACGCCGGATTTTGAAAAGACTGAATGGCGGCAATTGCAGCCTTTTGAAACCATTGACGGCAAAAAAGGTTTTATACAGATATGCTATACCAAAGAGTTTCCTGAGCTTGATGAAGGCCCTTTTCTTTATGAAGAACGAAGCCTTATTGAAAATATCGCCAACCTGATTACGGGCTATATCAACAGCTTGCTGGCAAAACTGATCATCAATAAAACAAATATTGTTGACATTTCCACAGGTGAGCTTATTCAACCGGACACGGCTCAAATCATGGGAAGGCAGCTCTTGCAGCGTTTTCTGAACAAACAGAATTATGAACGGGACATTTTTCATGACCTGATGCCTTTTAAAGTCAGGGAAATTTTGATCGTTGCGAATTTATATGATGCGTACAATATTGAAAAAGAAGGGCGGTTTGTCGAACATTTTTTAGGTGAGTATTATCAGCTGAACCTTATCGCAATGCCAAGAGTAACAGGTGTTTCATCCTCCGAAGAAGTATTCAGGGAACTCAGGGGTAAGCATTTCGATATGGTGATTTTTATGATGGGGGCAGATAGAAATCTGCCTTCAGAAATAAGCAAAGAGATCAAAGCAGGCTACCCTTACATCCCAATATATATGGTGCTGAATAATATCAGTGACATAGAATTTTATGAGAAGAAAAAAGAAATGTTTTCGGCAATCGATAATGTCTTTGTATGGAACGGCGACCCCAAGGTGTTTTTTGCCATGATAAACAATCTTGAAGACCGCGTCAATGTTGATAACGACACAAATGTTGGCTTTGTCAGGGTAATCCTGCTTGTTGAGGATTCGGCCATCTATTATTCGAAATATATGCCGCTGCTATACACCAACGTGATGCAGCAGACACAACGTATTATTGAAGATGTTACTTCAGATGAGCTGCTAAAAGTGCTTAGGTTAAAGGCCAGGCCAAAAATTCTGTTGGCAAAAAATTATGAAGATGCTATTCAGATATTCGATAAGTACAAAGATTATTTGCTTTGTCTGATCACCGATGTCAAGTATGAAAGGGAAGGGCAGATGGATGATAATGCCGGGGTGAGCCTGGTAGAATATGTGCGTAGCATGAAAAAAGATATGCCCATTATTTTGCAGTCGTCTGACCCTGAAAATGCTAACAAGGCCTTTGAATTGAAGACGATCTTTATAGATAAAAATTCCTCCACCTTGTTGCAGGATGTGCAAAGTTTTATCACACACTACCTGGGCTTTGGAAATTTCATTTATAAGAACGCCGAAGGCAAGCAGATCGCCATTGCCAGGTCGCTCAAGGAGTTTGAAAACTATCTGAAAATAATTCCAGATGATTCATTGACCTATCATGCAAAACGTGATCACTTTTCGTTGTGGCTGATGGCCAGGGGCGAGGTGCAGCTGGCCCGTTTTATTAATCCATATAAAGTTCAGGATTTTAAAACTATAAACGACTTGCGTGAATTTTTGCTTAATGCGATCAGCATGCACCGCAGCGAGCATAACAAAGGCAAGGTTATCAGCTATGAAGAAGTGGACAACCTTGAAGAGAGCAGCATTATCAGCCTGGCATCCGGATCATTAGGTGGTAAGGGGCGGGGAGTGGCTTTTATCAATACACTGATTTATCATTTCGATTTCCACCACCTTATCCCTAACATAAACATTCGCTGCCCGATTACATTAATTATAGGTACCGACGAATTTGAATATTTTCTTGACCGGAACAAACTCAGGGAAGTCGTGTCAACGGCCGAAAGCTACGAAGAAATACGTGCCGAATTTGTAAAAGGAAACCTAGGTGATGGCCTGATAAAACGCTTGCGAAAGGTGCTGAAGCTTATAAGAAAGCCTATCGCAGTAAGGTCTTCTGGCTTGTTTGAAGATTCGCTGATGCAGCCTTTTGCAGGGATTTTTGAAACGTATCTATTACCTAACAGCAATCCCGATCCCGGGATATGCCTCCAACAACTGATGACTGCCATAAAACTGGTGTATGCTTCTGTGTATTCAAAAGTGGCACGCGGCTATGTGGAAGCCATTAACTATAAAATCGAAGATGAAAAGATGGCTATTGTACTGCAGGAAGTTGTCGGCAACCAGTATGGTGACTATTTTTATCCTCATATAAGTGGAGTGGCCCAGTCGTATAATTATTATCCTTTCGGGCACATGAAGCCGGAGGAAGGTGTGGCTGTAATTGCTGTAGGACTTGGGACTTATGTTGTGGAAGGAGAGAAAGCATATCGTTTTTCTCCAAAGTACCCGACCACCGAAAATTATACTGCGCGCGATCTGTATAAAAATTCGCAATTATATTTTTATGCTGTGGACCTGAGCAAAACGGATGTAAACTTGATGGAAGGAGAGGAGGCAGGCTTGCAAAAACTGGATATCGATGTGTCGGAAGCTTACGGCAATCTTAAACATTGCGCATCGGTTTATGATGCCGAAAGTGAAAGGATGATACCCGGTATCACACATCCGGGGCCGCGCGTAGTTAACTTTGCAGACATTCTTAAGTACAATTATACACCACTTGCTGAAACCATTCAGGTGGTTTTGGATATTGTCAGGGAAGCGCTTGGAACACCCGTTGAAATAGAATTTGCAGTAGACCTGAACAAAGACAGCAAAAACAGGGCTTCATTTTACTTGTTGCAGATAAAGCCTTTGATCGGCAATGCACAGGATTATGAAATCGATATGGGTGAGATCAACAAGGAAAAGATCATCGTATATGCTGAAAAAGCCATGGGAAATGGCAAAGTGGATAATATCCGGGATGTTATTTATGTGGATATTGATTTGTTCGATAAAGCCATGACGGAAGAAATGGCAAAAGAGATTGACGACTTGAACCGGTATATGATTGAACAGGATAAGCAATACATCCTGCTTGGCCCCGGAAGATGGGGGACAAGAGACAAGTGGATCGGCATACCTGTTAATTGGCCGCAGATATCGAATGCCAAATTCATCATCGAAACCAGCCTGGAAGACTTTCCGTTAGATGCCTCCTCCGGCTCACATTTTTTCCATAACGTTACCTCCATGAACATCGGCTATTTTTCTGTGCAGCCGGAAGTGAGCCAGAGCTATATTTCCTGGGATATCCTGGCAAAACAAAAACTGCTTAAAAAAACAACCTTTTTCCGTCACGTTGAATTTGAAAAACCGCTGACGGTGCGGATGGATGGTAGAAAGAGGATTGCTGTTATCTCCAAGGAGTAATTAATGGGTATCTCTAATAACCTTGATAGGGTAACTTCCAAAAATAAATAAGTTCGAGGAGGCCTAAGTTCTGAAAACCCAGTGTATTGTGAATATACATGAGGATTTGAAGAACGAAGATAATCGAAGAAATTTAAAGTTTTTACAGGTGCCCAAATATATAGATCAGAAACAGGCTGATTTTTTCCTGGTGTTGGGTTGCAGAAATTTGATTGCATTATCTTTGTAAATAAATTCCGGGTATTTATTAAGGAATGATTTTTGATATTGATCGCCGCCATAATTTTTTCAAATAAAACTATTCTCATGAAAAAGATTACCATAAGCTCAGTAAGGTTTTTTTTGGTCGTTTTATTAATCGCTTCTGTGTCGGGAGTTTTTGCACAAATGAAACCCTATTCATGGGCGTCCTACAAATTTAAATTCAAAGTACCTGAAAATTTCAAAGTGGACGAAGCCACCGCAACGAAATGGGTAGGACATAACAGTAATATTACCTTAAGTATTTACCCCCGCAAAAGTGAGCAGTTATCACCCGAAGCTATGAAAACCTCATTATATAACTGGACCGTAGAGAACGGCGTCAAAAATATGGATGAAGGTACCGAAATCGATCCTGAAAAACTAAACAGATATAGCGGGTTTTTGTTTGAAGGCATTGTGGATGACTATTCTGCAGAAACCATATTAATTTCAGACCCCGATTATCCGAGCATTTACTTTTATATTTTCATTCACTATAAGCCCGGGAGCGAAGCTGATGTTTTGAAAATCATGACGAGTTTCACGCCGATACAGTAAAATTTTTTTTTCAACTCCTTTCATTTCCGGAAGGAGTTTTTTTTTGTTAGTGTCCGGTCCAAATTTTTTGAATCTCGAAAATCAATTCGTCCCTTCCAGCCTTAGTGTCCTATTGCTAGAGTAACTTGGGTGGGCAGACCTGGTCAGTCTTCCCTGTCTGCATGGCGCCCGCCTGATCCGACAGGCTGGCGGGCAGGCAGTCTAGGCAGGGAAGTCGACCGAAATTATTCTTTGAAATTTTTTTCCAAATATACGGCCACATTTTTTCTCAATAAAATTAATATATCGGGTACTAGTAATTCAATAATTTGCGTACTTTGTATTAAATTAGCTTTATGTTATGGTAATGAGCAAACAGCTTTTTGATGCGCGGAAATATTATTTTCAGGACCGCTCCTTCAAACTATTGATGCAAAAACGCATTTATCATGTTCTGCTGATATGCAGTAAGTATGATGCATTTATGCTTGAAGAGGATGGGCGTATCGATGAGCAGATTTTCAACGAATATGTTTCTCTGAACCTTCGTTACCCGCCGCGGTTCATACTTGCTTCAAATCACCAGGAAGCGATGAAAATAATGGAAAACGAAAGCATTGATCTGATCATAACCATGCTGAGTGTGCAGGATCCCATTGAACTCACCAAAAAAATAAAATCTAAAAACCCCGGGAAACCTGTAGTGGTTTTGTTTCCGTTTTCAAGGGAGATCACCGAAAAATATTCTAAAAAAGATTTGTCAATTTATGACTACCAATTTTGCTGGCTGGGCAATCCCGATATTCTTCTTGCCATAATAAAACTGATCGAAGATAAAATGAACATCGCTCATGATGTTGAAGAAGTTGGCGTTCAGACCTTATTGCTGGTGGAAAATTCGGTCCGTTTTTATTCCAGTTACCTTCCTGTTTTATATAAAATTATTTTCAAGCAGTCGCGCGAGTTTATGACCGAGGGCCTTAACGAACATCAGAAGATGCTTAGGATGAGAGGAAGGCCGAAAATAATACTGGCGCAGAATTTTGAAGAAGCAGCATTTTTTTACGAAAAGTACAAGAACAATATGCTCGGGATCATCACCGATATATCATACAAAATTGGAGGCGTTGAAGATACTGAGGCGGGTTTGAAATTATGCCGGATTGTGCGTGATGATGATGAATTTCTGCCTGTGCTTATCCAGTCGGCGGATGAAAAAAATGAGAAGAAAGCCCAGCAGCTCAATGCGAAATTTTTAAACAAAGGTTCCAAATCGCTATCTATCGAACTTCGTGATTTTATTATTGAATACATGGTTTTTGGTGATTTTATTTTTCGCAATCCTAAAACGCACGAAGAGATTACCAGGGCGCACGATTTGCAGTCGTTGCAGCTTAAAATTTTTGAAGTACCCGATGATTCATTGAAGTACCACATCTCACGCAACCATTTTTCGAAATGGCTAAATGCACGGGCGCTGTTTACGCTGGGAGAAATGTTCAAACATTCGAGGCCGGAAGATTTTATCGATTTGGATGAAATAAAAAGATTTTTATTCGATAATATCGCCTATTACCGTATGGATAAATCGCGCGGTATCATTGCTGAATTTGTAAGTGAAAGCTTTGACGAATATATTTTCTTTTCAAGAACTGGAAAAGGTTCCCTTGGCGGAAAGGCAAGAGGGCTTGCGTTTATAGACTCCCTCATCAAGCGGAACCGCATACTCGATAAGTTCGAAAATGTACTGATCAATATTCCCAGGACCGTAGTGCTTACCACGGATGTCTTTGATGAGTTCATGGAAAATAACCAGTTGTATAAGATCGGTTTATCGGACATGCCGGACGAAAAAATTCTGAACATTTTCGTGAAAGCGCGTCTTCCTTCCAGAATACATGAGGATTTGATTGCATTTTTCAAGGTGGTGAAAAACCCGATAGCCATACGCTCATCAAGTTTGCTTGAAGATTCGTATTATCAGCCGTTTGCGGGTATTTACTCCACATATATGATTCCCAGGGTGGAAGATGAACGCAAGATGATAGAAATGTTGAGCTGTGCCATTAAGTCTGTGTATGCTTCTGTTTATTTTAAAGCAAGCAAGATATACATGACGTCCACCTCCAATGTGATTGACGAAGAAAAGATGGCCATTATTCTTCAGGAGGTTTGCGGAAAACAATACGAAAATAATTTTTACCCGACTTTTTCGGGAGTTGCTAGGTCTGTAAATTTTTACCCAATACATCCTGAAAAAGCTGAGGAAGGTGTTGCCAATATTGCTTTTGGCCTGGGCAAGTACATTGTTGACGGCGGCAATACATTAAGGTTTTCGCCTTATTATCCTCAGAAAATTATTCAGCTGGCATCGCCTGAAATCGCACTAAAAGAAACACAGCGTAATTTCAATGCGCTCGACCTCAACCCCGACAGTTTTAAACCTTCAGTTGATGATGGTATTAATATCCTTAAGCTTCCGGTAAGCGGCGTTCAAAATGACGGTTCATTGCGTTACCTTGCTTCTGTTTACGATTTTGAAAACAATACATTGGTTGATAATTATGATGCTGCAGGAATAAAAATGATCACTTTTTCGAAAATACTTAAATATAATAGTTTTCCGCTTACTGAAATACTTAAAACCATTCTCGAGGTCGGGCACCGCGAAATGAATAATCATGTGGAAATTGAATTTGCCGTGAACCTTGATGTACCCGAAGGATTTCCCAAGGTGTTCAATTTTTTACAGATCCGGCCGATCGTTGAAAACAAAGAAGAGGTGAATGAGAAACTCGAAAATGTAAAGACAGAGGATGTTATCATCAGTTCCAACCTGGCGATGGGCAATGGAATATACAATAACGTTCACGATATTATTTACATTAAATCAGAAACTTTTGATCCCTCAAAGAATAACGATATTGCAATGGCAGTCGAACGCCTGAATCAACGGTATATTCAGTCAAAGCAAAATTACGTACTTGTTGGCCCGGGCCGCTGGGGGTCCAGTGATCCCTGGCTTGGTATTCCAGTCCGATGGCCCCAGATCTCCCAGGCGCGGCTTATCATTGAATCAGGGCTTGACAGTTACCGCATCGACCCTTCCCAGGGGACACATTTCTTTCACAACCTGACATCCTTCCGGGTGGGATATTTTACGATTAATCCCTTTATTAACGAAGGCCATTTTGATGTTGATTTTTTAAACAACACTCCGGCAATATACGAAGACGAGCATTTGAGGGCTGTTCACTATGAATTGCCTGTAATAATCAAGATTGACGGGAGGAAGGGGATAGGCGTGCTACTTAAGCCCAAACCGGAATAAGTATAATACTTAGTTTTGTGTAAGTATTTATTTTAGCTTTTTATTCTGTTTTTTTTCACTTTTTTATTTGTTTAAACTAATTATCGGCAAAAAATATTTTTTCGCCATTGATTTTTAGCTGTTTAGGATTTAAAATATTTTTTTGTTTCTCTATACCCTTTCAGAAAATTATGTATAATTTTGTGAGCGAAATAATTAACGGTTACTATTATTTTTTTTATAAATTTTTTAAATCTTTATACTATGAACGTAGATAAAATTATGAACGAACTTGAGAAAAAACATCCAGGAGAAGTGGAATATTTGCAAGCAGTTCGTGAAGTATTGGAATCAATTGAGGAAGTTGTTAACGAAAACCCTCAGTTCGAAGCAGCCGGAATCATCGACAGGATCGTAGAACCGGATAGAATTTTAACTTTCAAAGTTCCATGGGTAGACGATAAAGGCGTTGTTCATGTTAACCTCGGCTATCGTGTACAGTTCAATGGTGCTATAGGACCTTACAAAGGTGGATTACGTTTCCACCCCAGTGTTAACCTCAGCATTTTAAAGTTTTTAGGTTTCGAACAGATTTTCAAGAACAGCTTAACCACATTACCTATGGGTGGTGGCAAAGGGGGTTCTGATTTCAATCCTAAAGGAAAGTCAGATCATGAAATTATGCGTTTTTGCCAGTCTTTCATGCTCGAATTATGGAAAATGATTGGTCCTGAAACTGATGTACCTGCTGGTGATATCGGTGTCGGTGGAAAAGAAATCGGATACATGTTTGGTATGTACAAAAAACTTACCCATGAACATGTTGGCGTATTAACAGGAAAAGGCCTGAATTGGGGTGGTTCACTCGTTCGTCCCGAAGCTACCGGTTTCGGCGGAATTTATTTCCTGGACCAGATGCTCAAAACCATGGGTACCGATTTGAAAGGTAAAACTGTTTCTACTTCAGGTTTTGGCAACGTAGCATGGGGCGCAGTTCTTAAAGCTACTGAACTCGGTGCCAAAGTTGTAACTATCAGTGGTCCGGACGGATACATTTTTGACCCAGACGGAATTTCTGGCGAAAAAATTGGCTATATGCTGGAACTCAGAGCTTCTAACCAGGACATAGTAAAACCTTATGCAGATAAATTCCCCAATTCAAAATTTGTTCAGGGAAAACGTCCATGGGAAGTTAAAGTCGATATCGCGCTGCCTTGCGCAACTCAGAACGAACTTAACGGAGACGATGCAAAAGTTCTTATTGCCAATGGTGTTAAATTTGTTGCTGAAGTTTCCAACATGGGTTGTACTCCTGAAGCAGTGGCAGCTTTCCACGCAGCCAAGATTCCTTTTGGACCGGGCAAAGCCGTTAACGCCGGTGGTGTTGCAACCTCAGGTCTCGAAATGACTCAGAACTCAATGAAAATAGGCTGGAACAGACAAGAAGTGGACACCAGATTGCATGATATTATGAATAACATTCATGCTGCTTGTGTAAAATATGGTAAAGAAGCTGACGGTTATATCAACTACGTTAAAGGAGCAAACATTGCTGGCTTTATGAAAGTTGCTAATGCTATGCTTGACCAGGGAATCTTATAATTGGGGTTTTTATTTATAAAAGAAAAGCTGTTTCATTTTGAAGCAGCTTTTTTTTTCTCATGTTTTTGATAGAAGCAATTTGGCAGAATCTGAAATAAATGTAAATGCCCTTCAATTCTTATCCATTCCTTTTATAATAAATTCGGTACGGCGGTTTAGCTGATGTTCCTGCTCTGTACATGTTGATTCTGTGAAATCTTTATCACAGGGGCAGTTGTTTAACAACCGGCTTTCACCATAACCTTTGCTGCTGATGCGTTTTGGGTCAATGCCTTTGCTGACAACATAATTTGCACTTGATTTGGCACGGCGTTCAGAAAGTTTGTAATTATAATCTTCCGAACCATGGCAGTCGGTATGTGAACTCATTTCGACACTGATTCCCGGATTTTCTTTAAGAAATACAACCAGTTTATCAAGTTCTTTTGCAGCATCAGGGCGAATATTGGATTTATCAAAATCAAAATAAATATTTTCAATTCGGATGGAGGCGCCGAGCGTGATTTTTGACAGATTGAAATCAATAATGGATCCGCCAGGCATGATGGATGAAACCGTTTCATATTCTGTAATATATCCTTTTTTAGAAGCAGCAACTTTATATGGAGTATCCGGCAAAAAATCCGGAGAATGATAAGCTGAGGTATCGCCGGTATTGCAGGAATAAACAATACGGTCGCTGTTATCCATAATTTCAATCAATACACTGTCCATACCGGTTACGTTATCGCCGGTTTTTTCAAACACTGTTCCTGCAATAAAGTATTGGTTTTTCTTATTTAAGAAGATTTCAAAGGGCTGGCTGTTATTGGCAGGGGTATTAAATTCGATATTATTTTTAGTTATATAACCATCGCTTTGGGCAATAATGTTTAACTGATGCCCGGGTAAAAAATCCGCTACAAATTTTCCTTCATTTTCTTTTAATTCAGATTTTTCGCCGGTTTTACTATCAGTGATTTCCATGCTGGATGCAAGCAGTTGCCTGTTCTCATGATCCATTACAAGAAATTGGTAAGGCAGCATTTCCGGCGCTACAGACGTGAATTCAAAAATGTCATCGTTCAGGTCATAATTGGTGCGGTTTGAACTGAAAACTCCCTTGTTTCCGTCAGGGAAGAAGTCAATGCCAAAGTCATCAGCCGTGCTGTTGACCGGTGCCCCGAGATTTTTTGGGGACCCTAATGGAAGCCCGTTGTTATCCAGGTTTACAGAAAAGATATCCAAACCACCTAGCCCTTCCTGGCCGTTGGATGAAAAATACAATTTATTACCCTTAACGAAAGGAAAAACTTCTTCACCGGCAGTGTTAACCCTTGTTCCAAGATTTTTAGGGCTTGTCCAGGAATCGCCTTCCCGGGTACACATCCAGATATCGTTACCGCCGGCTCCGGCAGGCATGTCCGAAACAAAATAAAACCATTTGCCATCGTCGCTGATCGCAGGATGCGTGAAGTTGAATTCTTTGTTGTTGTATTTAAAATCAAGCAGGTACTGGTAGGCAGTCCCTTTTTTGTTGAGTGAGCCTGCATATAACTGCATTTTTACCTGTCCGTCTTCAGCTCTTACAAGTTTTGTATCAACCACATTATTGCGTGAGAGGTAAACCGTATTTGACTGTTTGCTGAAACTGACAGGTCCTGCATTATACCTGTTGTCGATGGCGTGTGGAAAACTGCGGACAGATTTGTATTTCCCGTTGCTCTTTTTCTTAGTGTAATAAAGTTTGAAAAACTCTTCATTGTTCCATGTGTTGATGTGATTTTCCACATGTGCCTTTTTGCGTGATGAAACAAAGACAATTTTATCATCGAGTATCCTTGGCGTAAAATCGTTCAGCTCAGAATTGAAGGGCAGGCAAGTTACCTTATAATATGCGGTGTCCGTGAAAAATTTTTCCAGGTCGTTCATGGCCTTTAAAAATGTTTCCCCTCTTGAATCGGCATGGTATTCGGCCATATATTTTTTTGCTTCGCTGTAATTGCCGGTTTCCATGAGCGCCTGAGCATAGTAAAGTTTGTGGATGGGTTGGGCAATGCCTTTATCGACAATGATTTTATAAGTGGAGGCGGCCTTTTTCATAAGGTTCTGCTTGCGATAGCAATCGGCAAGTTTGATCCACGCCTCATTGTTACTGCTGTCCTTGTTCAGGACTTTCTCAAATCTTTGGGCGGCACTGGCATAAGCCATGGCATCATATAATTCATTGCCCCTTATAAAAGTCGATTTCTGAGCAAGACTATTCAATGAAAATGCAAATACCAGGACAACAGCAGGAATCAGTACTTTATTTAGTTTCATAACTCAAACGATCATGGTGTAAACAAAACATTTAAAAATATCTTGGGTTAGCTATTTTTTTGCCTTTGTATGCAAACAGGTAGGAGAGCGCAATTTCGTGCGAACCACTGGACACCTTGTTTATTTTTGACAAAGAATAATCATAGGAATAACTGATCATAAACTGCGGTACCACATAAACGCCTACAATTCCCGAAATGTCGGCCAGGCTGCGGTATGAAACACCAAGCCAAAGCCTCTTCTTGATAAGGGCATTCAGGTTTACATCAAACTGTACCGGTGAGTTGATAACAGCCTTGAGCATCAACTGTGGTTTTAGAGTGAACGCTTCGTTGATTTCAAAAGCCCTGCCGACGGTAAGGTAATAATGAAAACTTTTAGGTTTGAAGCTGATATTTTTTATTACACTACCGTAACTTCCCATGGTGACATTATCGTCAATAAGCCTTGGAATCGACAAACCAACATAAAACTTGTCAGTATGGTATAATATCCCGAATCCAAAGTTTGGCGTGATGACATTTTCTGAGTTAGCTGAAAAATAGGGATCATCAGGGTCTGTTACAGCCAGCTCACCGAGTTTCTCATTCTGAATATGTATTCCTCCCATGACACCAAAGCAGAGCCTTCCTTTTTCGCTGACTTTGGCCCGGTAAGCATAGCTGACATAGATCAGGTTTCTGTTAAGTACACCGATCTTTTCGTTCAGGTAACTCAGTCCAAGCCCCATGGAACCTTTATACAAGGGAGAGTGTACCGTAATACTCGTGGTAATTGGTCTCCCTTCAAAGTTAACCCATTGCTGACGGTGCAGGGCTGTGATGGACAGCGCATCTTTATATCCGGCATAAGCAGGGTTAATAAACATCTCATTGAACATGTATTGAGTGAACATGGCATCGTACTGTGCGCTGACATTGGAGTTTATTCCTTTAAAAAGAACTAAACTGATGGCTGTCACTGTTATGATTATTATCTTTTTCATATCCTTAGGTTTTTAATAGTTAAAAATGATGATTAGTATTTAATAACAACAAAACCTTCTTTTGGCGGCCGGTCATCTTTGTTGTATTCAAAGATGTAATAATATGTTCCAGTCGGGAGCTTGTTGCTTCCCATGGTAAGCACGTTGTCTGAGAGGCCGCTCCATGAATTATCGTAACGGCTCATATAATAAACCTTGTTGCCCCAACGATTGAAGATGGTCAGTTCATTATCAGGATAGTTTTCGATGCCCAGGATGACAAAGAGGTCATTTTTGCCATCACCATCGGGAGAGATCGCCTGAGGTATGAAAACATCTTCCGGTGTCAGGGTAACCGGAGTACAGTCGTTTTCTCCGACATCACCAGGATTGCCATTCCCGTTGGCATCGGTAATATACCCGTTATCGGAAGTATCAGTAACCATAACCCCGAGCAACCCGTAGCCGGTGGTTATGGCTGTGTTGCAGAAGGTCTTCATGGATCCTAATACTTTAACCCTGACAGTAAATGTGATGGTCCCCGAATTTCCTACATCAAGATAGCTGGTATTGTTAACGAGCAGATTGATATCGCTGTTGCCATCAAAAGAAAGGTTGGGCGTCAGGTTATTATTGGAATGTGGGGCTTCCAGGATTGAGAACGTTGTTGAAGAACCGAAGACAGATACAAGGTCATCCGTAACCTGGATATTATCTATCCTCTCATTACCAAGGTTTTCAACTGTGATAACATAGGTAATGTCAAAGAAGTTGTCGTCCTGCGGAATAACGCCGAGGACCATTTTTGCCAAACCTAAAACAGCGGGATTCGTGCCGGATGTTACCGTAACAAATACGGTTGCAGTAGAACATACACCATTGGAATCACAAACCTGGTAAACAAATTGGTCATTACCGGTAAACATGTTATCAGGGGTGTAAGTGATATCACCTGTAACAGGATCAACCGTTGCTGTTCCGTTTGAAGGCGGGAAAACTACAATCACAGTGGAAGGGTTGAGGTTGTTGCCACAGTCGATATCATTGGCAAGCACGGGTATTAACACGGGCGTGTTTGCTGGTGTGGATGCCGTATCATTGACAGCCAAAGGAGCACTGGCAACATTGACATTTTGAACACAGGTGGATATATTTCCTGAGGCGTCAGTTGCGGTCCATATTACCTGCGTAATTCCGATAGGGAGTGTGGTGGCTGCATTGTTTGCGATGGAAACAATTCCGCAATTATCGTTGAATGTGGGGAACCCTAAAATTATGCCTGTAATATTGCAGGCGCCGGGTGCAGATACCAAATTGAGGTCAGCCGGACAGGAAATCGTAGGCGGAATGGAATCTACCACGGTAACAATTTGTGTACAGGTTGAAGCATTACCTGCATTATCAGTTACGGTCCAGATCACCATCGTATTTCCTGTTTCGAAAACTGAAGGCGCATTGTTTGTTACGGAAGCCACGCCACAGTTGTCAGAAGTTACAGGTAATCCGAGATTAACTCCTGTGGCGGTGCAGCCGGTATTTGTGGAAACCACAACGTCAACCGGGCAGGTGATAATGGGATCCACATTGTCAATTACGGTAACAATCTGGGTGCAGGTGGCCGAATTACCGGCAGCGTCTGTAGCAGTCCATGTAACAGTGGTGTTTCCTAATGGGAATGCCGCCGGGGCATCATTGATTACGGATGCAATGCTGCAATTTTCAATAATAAGAGGATTTCCCAGATTTACACCGGTTGCGGTACATCCGGTATTTGTTGGTACAGTAATGGAAGCCGGGCATGACAAAACAGGGCTGTCGTCATCCGTAACGGTTATTATTTGTGTACAGGTACTGGTATTTCCTGAAGCATCAGTGACAGTCCAGGTTACCGTGGTGCTTCCGATCGGGAATACTCCCGGAGAATCGTTCATCACGGAAGCAACAACGCAATTGTCGCTTGTTACAGGAGTGCCCAGAGGTATGCCTGTGGCGGTGCATCCAACATTAGTAGTCGTGTTAATATCAGCCGGGCAGGTAATTGCTGGAGCAATGGTATCAATAACCGTGATCGTTTGTATGCAGGTTGCTGCATTTCCGGAAATATCAGTAACCGTCCATGTAACAGTGGTAATACCTAATTGAAATGCAGCAGGGGCGTTGTTAGTGACAGAGGCAACACTGCAATTGTCTGCAGTTACTGGGCTTCCCAAATTAACACCTGTAGCTGTGCATCCGGTGTTGATATATGCCATGACATCAGCAGGACAGGTGATGGTAGGCGTGATAGTGTCTAAAATCGTTACCGTTTGCTGGCAGCTGGTTGAATTGCCTGCATTATCAATTACTGTCCAGGTCACCATAGTGATTCCAAACGGGAAAACAGCAGGAGCATCGTTCATAACGGTATCAATGGAGCAATTATCGGAAACAGCTGGTAATCCAAGCGAAATAGCTGTTGGATTGCAGCCACTATCCGTATAACCGACCACATCGGCAGGGCAGGTGATCGTTGGAGGATCATCATCAATAACAGTCACCAGTTGGGCGCATGAGGTGGAGTTTCCGGAGTTGTCCACAACAGTCCACGTAACAGTCGTGTTCCCTAATGGAAAAGCAATAGGTGCATCGTTATATATGGTGTCAACAGTGCAGTTTTCAATTACAAAAGGATTGTTTAAATCAACACCGGTGGCTGTACAACCGGAATTTGTCCCGATAATAATGTTCGCCGGGCAATAAACTAACGGGCTGACCGTATCAACAACAGTGACCTGCTGTGCACAGGTGCTGGTGTTTCCGGCATCATCGGTAACCGTCCACGTTACGGTGGTTATACCTAAAGGATACACACCGGTTCCGTCGTTCGTAACGGAAGCAACATGGCAATTGTCGCCGGTAACAGGAACTCCTAGAAATACACCGGTTGCAGTGCACCCAAGGTTGGTGTATGCCTGAACATCAGGAGGGCAAATAATAGTTGGAATAACATCATCAATAACTGTTACCAATTGCATACAGCTTGCTGAATTGCCCGCGTCATCGTATACGGTCCAGGTGACCATGGTATTTCCAAGCGGAAATGCGAGTGGTGCGTTATTGATAACAGTATCAACATGGCAATTATCAGAAGTTACAGGTGCTCCCAGTGAAACTCCGGTTGCGGTGCAGCCGCTGTTGGTGGTTGCAATTATAGTTCCCGGGCACGTAATGGATGGATTTACGTTATCAATTACAGTCACAACTTGTGTGCAGGTGTCAGAGTTACCGGAACCGTCTAAAACAATCCATGTAACCGTTGTGTTTCCTAATGGAAAAGCAGCAGGAGCATTATTATACATGGTGTCGACACTGCAGTTTTCAATAACAAAAGGAGTTTCTAAAACTACACCGGTGGCTGTACATCCGGTATTTGTATTAACCGTAATGTTCTGGGGGCAATAAATGATCGGGCTGACATTATCGGTAACAGTAACCAATTGGGAACATGTGTTTGTATTACCGGCATCATCGGTAACCGTCCAGATCACGGTAGTAACTCCCAACGGAAAGACACCTGTTGAATTATTTGTTACTGTAGCAACATGGCAGTTGTCGCTGGTAACAGGGGTGCCGAGAACTACGCCAATGGCTGTACATCCATTATTTGTTGTAGCCAGAACATTTGAAGGACAAGTAATAGAAGGAATAACATCATCATTGACAGTCACCAATTGAGCACAGGTAGCTGTGTTTCCTGAGCCATCGGTAACCGTCCAGATAACGGTTGTGATTCCTAACGGGAAAGCCGCAGGAGCGTTATTGGTAACGGAAGAAACACTGCAATTATCATTTGTGGTGGGAATACCCAGGCTTACGCCGGTGGCCGTGCATCCGGTGTTGGTAGAAGCGATCACATCCGCCGGGCAGGTGATGGTCGGGTTAACATTATCCAAAATGGTGACCAATTGTGTGCAGGTGTCCGAGTTTCCGGAACCGTCAACAACAATCCATGTAACCGTTGTATTACCTAATGGAAAAGCAGCAGGAGCATCGTTAAATACCGAACCAATAATACAGTTCTCAATGATAACAGGATCACCTAAATCAACTCCCGTGGCGGTGCATCCGGCATTGGTATAAGCAACAACTGCAGGAGGGCAATAAATAACAGGGGCCGTATCTTCAGTAATAGTAACCAATTGAGCGCAGGTACTCACATTTCCGGCATCATCCGTCACGGTCCATGTAACCGTGGTTGTACCGATAGGATAAATACCCGGAGCATCGTTGGTAACAGAGGCCACATGGCAATTATCGCTGGTAACCGGAGTTCCCAGTGAAACACCGGTAGCGGTACATCCCAGGTTGGCCGACATATTGATGTCAGCAGGGCAAGTAATAGAAGGAACAACATCATCATTTACAGTCACCAATTGAGCACAGGTAGCCGTGTTTCCTGAGCCATCGGTAACCGTCCAGATAACGGTTGTGATTCCTAACGGGAAAGCCGCAGGAGCGTTATTGGTAACGGAAGAAACACTGCAATTATCATTTGTGGTGGGAATACCCAGGCTTA
>Ga0209099_1000432_pt1 | contig 49872 bp, 53 predicted proteins | sample AD_JPNHW2_MetaG_FD_184430 | JGI IMG/M metagenome (GOLD analysis project Ga0209099, IMG submission 184430) | Active sludge microbial communities of municipal wastewater-treating anaerobic digesters from Japan - AD_JPNHW2_MetaG (SPAdes) (version 2) | ecosystem: Engineered > Bioreactor > Anaerobic...
CAATGCGGATGTCCACTGGAGGACGGACATGGCAAAACTCGACCGGGTCATCACCGATGTCGCGTTCAACCGCTCGGTGGTGGGCAAGACCTTCCGCAAGGACGCACAGGCATTCATGGATGCCGTGAAGGCGCTCTCACCCGCCCAGCTGGAGAAGCCGCCGAAGACGATCCTGGTAAACGGCAGGGATACCGAGATCCCTGCAGATGCGTTCACGCCGAAATTCTCTTACATGGAAGAGGGCGCGGAGGTAGATGTGCTCACGGTCGGCGACGTGATCGTGACGATTGCGAAGAAGTGATTATTGAATTTTTATTAAGAATTTATTATTTTTCAGGTTGCGACGTGCTTTCTATATTGCAATTCTTCGCGATCTCTTGGGCGACCAAAGCAAGCGTTTCATCCCTTTTTGTTGACTCTGAAATCTTGGCAATGAGAAAATTACTGAAATGCAGATGGTTACTACTTACTAGCCGATTATGAAAAATTGTTAAGGAATTCGTTGTTTCTGAGTACATCTTCAGATAAACAACAGCTATGTAATTCGTAAGAATTGCCCCAATTGACCCAAGAATTGCCGGAATTATTTTTTCTGTTATTGAGGAAGCAAGATTAAAAACTAGATAGAGAGTAACGAATACAATTCCAACTCCAATAAGGATGCAAAAAATCCCACCAAAAAAAATTAATTTGCTTTGCGAGAGAGTTAAATCGTAATATTTCTGTAATTCAAGTTGATGTTTATTGAAAAGGCGTTCTGCTCTTTTTTCAATTTCACTTGGATCAATTGTTGCTAATTCGATGTCATTATTTAGTTCGTCGATTTTATTTTCAAGTATTCGAATAGGGAATAGTATCCATCGCGCAGTTAAAAAAAGGCAACCTATCGTTAAAAGATAAAAAATAATGAAGTATTGCGGAGCATTCACCACAAGTAAAATAAAAAAAGTGCCTAAAAATATAATTACTGCTATCCAAAGGGTAACTGATCTTATTAGTAAGGTTTTTTCATATCTTGTAACAATTCGATTTTTTTGGATGGTAAGTCCTTCAATTAACGTTGTAGGCTGTGCAAGTTCTTCATATTGATCCGGTATATTGGAAAAAGGGTTTTAAAAAAACTTTTCGAGGTTCAGGACCTTTTCGAGGTTCCTCTTCGCTCATTGCAATCTACCTCAAATGATTACATTATAAATTACCTATATCTTCTTTAGTTTTTCTATAAAATAAAATTATTATCCGGTCGGAGAATGCGGTTTGAATAAGAGCCAGTGTATGGATAGAGCTGTAACTTTTTTCATTGCCGAGGTGGGATGGTTCGCAATCTCCACTGAATTTAGTTTACCCAGACTGAGCGGTCCCATTATGACGGCGAGCCATCGCAACGTTTCACAAGAAAACAGAAAATCTCTCCCAATTTTTTCCGGAACTTGAGGACCAGACCCGAACATCATTGTCTCCCTCCGCCACCATTAATACCTATAGGTGCATAGTAGTATTACCATGCAGGCCGCAAGCTCCATCTATATCCGGGAGGATCTCAAAACCCAACTGAACAACCTGAAGCGCAACCCAAAGGAATCCTATAACGATGTCATTGAGCGCCTGGTGAACCTTGCAGTTGATGATGAACCCCTCAGCAATGATGCAATCAGAGGTCTGGAAGAGGCTCTGAAGGATATCAGGAAAGGTAACCTGATCTCTGACGAAGATATCAAAGCCGAGTTCGGTGTTCAATGAGTCCATACCAAGTGAAATATACCCCTCGTGCACGTCAGGATCTCCGAAAACTACCGCGGGATGTTGCACAGAACACAATCCGGAAGATTGATGAAATTGCCGATCGACCCTACATTTATATTAAGAAACTGAAGGCAACCAACCCTGCCCACCCGGTTTATTCTCTCCGGGTCCGAAGAGATGTTCGTGCCCTGCTCTCCATTCACGATGATATCCTGATCATTCATGTTCTCGAAGTGGAACAGCGGAAAACCGCATACCGGGATTTTTAATATTCGTTTCATTGCCTGAAAATGTGTAAATTCGCTGGCATTCATGGCGGTTGTGATGGCGCTATCACCCGCCCAGCTGGTGAACCCGCCAAAGACGATCCCAGAAAACGGCAAGGATACCGAGATCCCTGTGGATGCGTTCACGCCAAAGTTTTCCTATATGGAAAAGAGTGCGAAGGTGGATGTTCTGATTGTTGGCGACGTAATCGTGACTGTTGCGAGGAAGTGAGATTTTAATATTTTTATTCGATACTACTTGGACAGCTTCCCGTTGGCATGAAAGATATTTTACACAAACGATGATGCCCCACTTCATGTTGGATAAATTAAGGGTTGTTTACTTAAAATAGGTGAATTTTTTTTAATTGCCCGGTGGTTTATTTTTCCGGGAATAATTTCGGATATGCGCGTCTGACGTTCTCATCTTTCGGGAACCACTCCGGGTGCGCAAAGATAATACCGATATTCTCCATACCGATAATTTTTGCAAGATCGCCATTTTGATATTCTTTTTCACGGTAGGTGAAATCTTTAGTATCACCAATTTCTATTCCAATCTGGAATGGAATAAAAGCGATATTCTCTGGATTGATACTGTCGACAGGCACACGTTCCAATTTCCATGCATTGAGCAGATTACTGAATTTCGCAAGGACAGGTTCATTCTCTTTCCGGTAGAACACATGCAGTTCCTTTTCGCTGGGAAGTCGGTTCACCTGATTTGTGCCAAGGCCAACAGCAACCTGAACCGTATAATTTGACGCAAGATCGATACGATTCCTGAAAAGGTTCTCTGCTTTGGCGTCCTCAATACCGAGAATTTCGAGAAATTCCGGCATACTGGTCAATTTAGAGATATTAATTCCATCAGGGTTCGACAGAGTAAGCTGGTCGACCTTTTTATCCGGAACACCGAGTTTGATGACTCGCCCAACGCCACTATCGCATAAATGATCTCCGAAAATGTTGAGCTCATTAACCCGTTTACGGATTTGGTGACTGATATTTCCAGCGCCGGTTTCTTTTGCACCTGTATATTGCTCGAGTTTTTTACCAATCTGTCCATCGATGAATAATTTCAGTCTTCTGACTTTGATAAACCGGTCATAATGGTTCCGGAGGTCGTTGAGAAGAATGCCGTTTTTAATATTTTGTTCTTTACGCTCCTTTTTCTGAATAAAGAGTGGTGCATTCATTAACGATGCTATGAATTTTTTATTATCTTCAATTCGTTCTTCCACAACCTGAACGATCCGCTGGTATTTGGATTCTGTATTCTCATCATCGTAATTTTTGATTTTGTTGTAAGCCCAATCCTTACACTTGAGTTTTTCCCAGAGAACCTGTATTTCATCGTTAAATGACGTCTCAACACGCGCAAATTCCTTATCGAATTCATGCTGAACCTGACCAATGAAATACCCCAGACTGCGTAACCGTTCACTTCCAACAACGGAAAGACATTCGTTTTCAATTCTTGTCTCATTCAGATCATCTGTAGGTAATTGTACCAGCATCTCGGCACGCTTTTCGAGATCTTTCTTTTTTTCTGCATCAGGGATTTTGCCAAGAGCGTCATTCTCCTTTGCGTACTGCTGCATTTCAGCGAGTGGCACGGTTATCTCGCTCTCCCCGAATACGATGAATGGTTGAGATCTCATATTATGCCAGAGATTCTCAATTCCTCCGGGGTAATGGGGAAGGTAATACATCATGAATGCAATCTGGCGATTTACATCATCGAGATATTCTTCTGCTTCATCAGATTTTCCGTCACGTAGTCTGACGATTGCATCCTCATCCACACCAAAAAGGAAATACCGGTCGAAAGGTCTTTTTAAAATGGCGATCTCCTTTTTTGGATAGGTGTTGAAGGTAGGGATGGTCAGGTTTTCCGGAGCGCTTAATTTTTGTATCTCACTGAGTGCTGCATAGGAATTTGCAGTATATTTTTTATCGAATTTTGCCGTGCTGATATCGTTGATATTCGTAGCGGACGGGAGAATCCCGATGCACCATATGATGGGAGTGATATGGTGTTCTGCGAGCACACCATCCGCCAATTCCTTCACCTTTGCAATAAGGGACGGAAATGCCCCGCTGCCCGTACCGCCGCCAAGTGTATGCACAACCCAGATCAGGACTCTCTGATTCTGCGTCTCCCTTCGCTGCTGCCATTTCCCCCTCAGTTTCACCATCGAGGCTTCTATTGCGGAATTGACTTTTCCGGAATTCAGGTCAAACAAGAACCTTGCATAGATGCGATCCCGTATCGCTCCACCCCCTGTCGGGGCGACACCGTCATACAGATAGTCAGCTTTCTGGATCATCTCCCGGATTGCATACCCGGTTTCATCAATAGGAACCGTTTGAATTCCCTGGCCGGCTCTGATCACATCGTCAAGGTCTTTCCTGTTTGAGTCAATTGCAATAAATTCATAAAAATCCCGTTGTTTGGCTTCATTAACAACATCAGCAAACGTCTGAACAACGCGGATACCCCCCATCCCGATACCGATAACAAGTGTTGGAATTGTCATTTTTCACCTCTTCACTCAAATCCCCCGGTCGTATCGCGGGGCGGCTTTTTTGCATCATTATCTCCTGATGCTGTTTTTACCATGGTTGAACCCGAACCCATCTCATCGCGGAGTTTTTTCTTCAGTGAATCGTATTCCGCTGCATTGTTTTCAGCAAGTTCAACTTTATGGTAGATCTCGCCCAGGAGCTGGTTTTTCTTCTCCTGGGTCCGGATAATTTCCTGTGAATATTCTCTTTTCTTGATGAACATAATGGCAAACGCGATTATTGCAGCCAATGCCATGATGGCACCGATATAGAGTCCGATACTATTGCGTTCAATCTCCCCACGGGTATTCTCATACGAATGGTATGCCGATGACTTCAGGTCCACAGATACCGGTAGTGCCGGAGTCGCCGTGGATGGCTCAAACCGCTGCCCGAGCTGGGTGTAGCTGAACCCGATATCGGCAACATGCAGGACATCCGGCTGGATTGTCTTTGGGTATGCATTGAAGGTTATTGTGACCACGACACCTTTTGGCAGGCTGTCAATGGAAAAACCGTTTGCAGTCGGAGTAATATTCACTGAAGCCCCTGCGGGATTGATCTCCTTTTTGAATGAATTATAATCGATAAAGGCATCAGCATCATGGAAATTAATCATAAGGTCTTTGATATCGCTGTCCCCAGCGGAAATTACCAGTGTCGATGCAATTTCTTCACCAAAGGCGGACGTTTTTCCCTGTGCATCAAAACTTGTGGTGATTGATTGTTGGATTGCGGCAGAAACAGGCAGGGCCATGACGGCGAAACATAACAGAACTATAAACGCTGGAAGCCATGTTTTCTTCATAGTGCTTTTATAAGCCCGGAAGAATGATAAAGATATTGAAATTACTTTTGTTATTTCCAATTCGCTTCTGTAAACGGTACACAATTTACCCGTTCTGTTCACACCAAGACTTCTCATACTTATCAACCAACCTCCTTTATCGGCAAGAGAGAAATTTTCTGATTTGAATGACGAAAATAATCAATTGAATAATGGGATCACAATGGTTCTAACGTCCCAGGTAGCGATGTTCCGGTCCAAGGTTTCAAGTTCTTTCTTAAAATCCTCAATTATAAACGCGGCTTTCTGTCGATCCGTGACAAGGAATTCAAAAGTGATATGATTTTGTTTATTTTTTTGTGAAATGTAAAGACGAATTGTCTCAATTGCCAGCTGGCCTTCCCAGTTTTTTACTGATTCCCATGAATCCGGTGTATTTTTAAAAGCCAGGTCTTTGAGAACTTTCGAGGACGGCTCCCCGTTATCATTCGTACGTGCCCTGCTTTTTGTTTTGTCAAGGGCATCTGCGATTCTTAAGAGAGAACATAATTTTTCTATCCTGGGATCCGGATGTTTTTTGGAATTCTTGCGATGTCGGAAACACATTTCACAAATCGTAAGGAAATCATTGTCCGTTATGATTTCTTTACCCGCATCATTCGTTTTACAAAATCCCCGTTTCCTCCAGCTGGTGAGGATATCAACGGTCAGCTGGTGGTGATACTTCCGTACATCCTTATTATCCTTAATGTAATCCTTGTTCAGTTGACACTCTTTTTCATACTGTTTTGCACCGTTCCCCAGATCATGAAACAACGCAGACCAGTTTAAAAGTACCTGATCGTCAGAGGGACAATTCATAAGAGTACCGAGAAGTTGTGCATTGGCAAACACCGTTTCAATGTGAGGCCAGCCATGAATGGTCAGCCATGTGGGTATATCAGATCTGCTCTTTTCATTCGCGCTGACAAGATAGTCGATGACATCAGGATTTGTTTTTAAGGTATCTGATCCCTCAATCTTCCCGGAATTTAAAATACCGATAACTTTCTTTGCGGTTTTTTCTGCATCCTCGCTATCAGGAATAGCGAATTTAATGGCACTGTCATGTCCTGGAAGTTTTCGCCAGGCGTGCAGCTTTAATGCTACAGGCGTGGAGTTCATTTTCCAATAGTTTATTGCGAGGAGATACTTGCCGGACTTGTCTTTTCCAAGACCGACACCATATGGTGTCCCGGTTCTCCGGCATGCAGCATCGAGTTTTTTAAATCCCCCCCGACCCAGTTCTGGTATGTAAGCAACCTGCCTAATAATGAAGAATTCCGGCATGGGCCCGAATTTTACCTGAGAGGGGATATTCCGATTATCATTTCTGATCATGACGAGCGGATCTTTTTCCGGTTCATCCAGATCGTTGATATTCTTTTTTGCAGCATCGAGCCACAAAGCACGGTGTTCAAGTTCAGAGAATAATACCTCCTCCTCTTTTTCAACGGGAAGCATTGTTGAATCCCGATCGCAGATTGCGCCGATCGACCCCCAGAAAAGGGTATAATCATCCGGAAGCCCGTAATGGGAATATCTGACCGGCCCAAGAGAGAAAAGAAGTTCTGCCCCTCCTTCAATTGCTTTACCGTAATGTGTCAGGGCGTGCTTGTGGTGATCGATCAGGATTACCCGTATTTTTTTTTCTGAACAAAGATCAACGATCTTTTTTATCCCCGTATCTGCAGCTGAAAAATCCAGAATCTGATCCTGAATGGGAAGCGGGAGATCCACCACTATGACAATATCCCCGGCTTCAAGTGAACTATAATCCCAATGGGGAAAGGTAAATGCCCAGAAAAACTCTGTAGATCCGGTTCCGCACTCAGTCGGAGGAATTGTGAGCGGTACTGAGAGTTCTCCTTTATGAAAATGGCAGATGGTTTCAACATCATAGCCCTGGCATTTCAGTGCCCGCTCGGAGATCGCGGTCATGGTGATGCCGTGACCATCAGTACCCCCGAACAGAATGGCTTTTTTTCTTCTCCCTTCAGCAGTCATAAGTCCTCTCTCGATAACACAAAAACGGAAAATCCCTTAAGAATGTACATGTAAACCGTGTACAGGTATTCTCAAATCACGCGAAATCATCCCGGCATCTCCACCGGCATAACCTCAATCCTCTTCACTTCAACCAGCTTCGCCCCTGCTGCATCCATTTCAACCGGGGTCATCTCGCAGTCCCGCTGTGCCAGCGTGACTTCCGGTATAACAAGGAGGTAAAACCGGCTGCCGGCATCAAGGATCTGCTGGATAATTGGTAACGGGAGCACACCAATGTAGGTGTTGCCGGGCTGGATCATCTTCGCTGTAAGATGAGTCACCACGTCACCACCAAATCCTTTTGCCCGGAGCCAGTCAATGGCGCCGGCATGCCGTGTCACGATAATAATCATAGATCAACCTTCAGACTCTTTTGATATAATCATATTTTCTCATGTCCTGGAGAACCCGTTGCTGCAGGATGAAATCCTGTCCGATCCTGTGTCTTCGAATTTACGGTCGGGAATATAAATGCGGTTAACCGGGATTGGCCGGATGAAGATAACGGAAGCAGGATCGTATCACGCCCCTCAAGAACGGCATTCGGTTCGTTCCGGATTTACAGATATACAATACAGGATATGATGAGTCCCAGCAGGATAAGGATAATTATCAGGGCTGCAATCAGTACAACAGAGATACAAGTCAGTTCCCGTTTGTTAAGGCACTGCATACGCTACAACCTTCAGGGTATTATGAGGTCATTCCCCGGTCCGGATACTTGCCGCGTGCAGGTTCTGACCGGGTACGGTTCAACTCCGGATCATCAGAGTCTCCTGTTTTCCGATATGGGGGACGGGACATCTGGCTGATATCCCGCCTTTGTGCTGATATCGGCATCGATCCGGGATACAACAGGAGTTCCCCATCATGCAATCTTCCGGGCTCATTCGTCAGGCTACCACGACGCGTTGCCTGAAATCTGTTGAATCATGCAGGAGAATTTCCCGCTATCAGATTCTCACAAGCGAGAACCCATCGCAAAAAGCCTTACCTGACGAGTCCATTCTTAATGTAGATCCTGTCGAATACGTATCGCTGTCCCTTCGGGTGACGAGCTGATTATTGTATCCTTTCAGCCTTCCCCATTTGCCCTTGATGACCTGACCCGAACTGGTGTAGGTGTATGTCCCGTCAGCTTTGAATTCGTACACAAAGGTATTCTTTCCGGTCCATCCAAGGGAAATCGCATCCCCCCACTTGCCGACATATTCAAGATCGTCCCCGGTGGGTGGAAGGATCTTTTTGTCATCCTCTGCTTTTGCTTTCTCGGCAGCCCTTTCCATATCATGGGCGGTTTGCTTGATCATCGGTGTGACAATAAATAAGAATACGAATCCCACGAGGATTGCTGCGATGGTCAGGATCCCGACAATCATCAGTGTTTTTTCATTGTTACTCCATTCAGTCATAATGAGAATCTCCTTTTTGTTTTTTTTTTAGGTACCTGAATCTTTTTTCAGGATGTCGTAACGCGATACACCGGGAGAGAAATATCCGGGTGGCAAGGGCGGGATAATCGGGCAAAAGGAAAAAATATGACAATGACGCCATTAATTCCCTTGTTGGCGGTTATATCTCCCTGGCAAACCGGCAGGTAACTCTCCCGCTGCCAGAATCCGGTACAGCGTGTCTCCCCGCCTCTCCTGTCCGATGGTCGTTCCCGGTGTCTTAGTGTGGAAGCGGAGTGCGTCTTCTTGCATCTCCCGGTTGCCGCTGTACCCGGACGAGACACCGGATCTGTAAGAGAAGATGCCGTCAGCGTTCAGTTCAATAAAATAGTCATCATCGTCCTCATCCTCCTGTTTCCCGGGGATCCCGGGATTCGTTAATGTCGGGGTCGTTCATCCGGCACATACTGCACCGGTCACGATCAAAACGATAAGACCGGCACTCAGGATTCGTCCTTTATTTTCATCAGAAATCACACTCAGTTCCCTTGTGGAAGCAGGGATTGTACCTGCATTGCCCGCATGTCACTATATCCGATACGGCTGCAATTATAGCACCGGTTCACCGGATAGAGCCACGGCTCTGTATGCAGCGCGTTCGTACCCAGAAGGCAGAAAATCCGGGCTGAGGGGGATCTACGGGAACTCTACAAAGGTGGTTCCCGACATTTCCCAAAAACCGAAGATCATTCCTTCCGGAATGGTGACACCGGCGGCAGGAAACCTGCTCCGAAATGGTTTACAGAAATGAAACTCCATAGCCAAGGCTCGAAGCCTGATGGCTTGGCATTTATTCTATTGGTGCAACTCCTATAAATAATTTCCTTGAAAAAAGGTCCTGAAACCAACTCGTCGATCGGAACGAAGGTGAGGATACCTTTCTGATTACGGGTCTAGTTCCAACTAGGTGAATCCCCATGACGCAAGCACCGAAGGAATAGTTTTCATACCCTTTTGATTACGGGTAACATTGCAACATCAACACCTATGTGATGAATGCAGGTACCGAGATCGTTTTCATACCCTACTGATTCAGGGTCTAGTTGCAACTCAATGTTCCTGATGGTTCATACAAGCTATATTAACAAAACGTTTTCATACCCTTCTGATTCCGGGTCTAGTTGCAACAACAGCGAGCCGAAGCAGCCCGCCAAGCCCGCGAGGATGTGTTTTCATACCCTTCTGATTGCGGGTAACATTGCAACCGTGAGCAGTTTTGTCCTAAATACCTTTTGTTTACAATCCAATCCCGGATTTTCGTAACATTCCGCCGGTTTACCGTGTCATGGAGAGGTAGGTAAAACCGGATTTAATCTGTTCTTCACATCCACTCACCAGTATTCCGGAACACCATACTTACGCCCCTCCTCCCGGCACTTCATCCGCTCCTTATACACGCTCTTATCCAGAAAATCTCCCTGCTCCGTCCTTTGGATGAACTGGTCCCGGTCAAGAAAGGCATTCAGGTTCGTTACCAGCGAATGGTGAGAGCATGTCGGGATTGAGGAAAGAAGAAACAGGGATTGTGCCCCGGCATTGAACTGCGGACCGCCCACATCCGGGTGAGAGAAGAACCGGGTTTCCAGGGATTTCCGGTTCTCTTTTGGGAACCAGTCAGCAAGAATCCCGAGAATTCTCTCGTGGATATAGTCATCCAGTGACCGGAAGAGATCCCCGGCTTCCACATCCCGGTGATAGAACGCATACCCGCGAAGGAGCGGATTGAGTTTCCGGATAAGTTCACCGGGTGTCTGAAATGGCCGGTTGTTGAAAAATTCCGCAAGAGCCTGCCGGATATGATACACCGACGCATCGGAGGGCCTGACTGAGATACCTGACGTCGCTTTACGGAAGCGCCAGTGGAGGAAACTGAACCCGTCGCGAACCGGGACAATGCGGGTCTTTTCTTCAGAGAGGTTGAGCCCGCGCGGTTTCAGGAATGCAGTAATCTCATCCCATGCTTCTTCGACAACACTCCGCGAAGATGAGAGTACGATGAAATCATCGGCATACCGCACGAACCGCAGGCCGTATCCCGCAGTCTGCAAATTATCCGGGTTGGCATCCGGCTGGCCAAATGCCTTCATGAGCCGGGGCTCCAGCCCGTCGAGCGTCATGTTCGCCAGGACCGGTGAGAGTATCCCGCCCTGCGGGACACCCCTGCTCGTCCGGGAATACCGGCCGCAATAGATGTAGCCGGACTTCAGAACCTGCCGGAGGTACTTCCGGGACAGGGGGATATGGTCCAGGAGCCAGTCGTGGCGGATAGTATCAAAACATCCGGTGATATCGGCATCGAGCACCCAGATCTCATCATCCGGTTCTCCTTCAAGGAAGGTACGGATTGTGGCACACGCATCTTTTGCCGAACGGTACAGCCGGTACCCGAACGAATGCGGATCGCCCCAGGTCTCGGCAACCGGCTGGAGCGCAAAGTTCCAGAGCATCTGCATAGTACGGTCATGCATTGTCGAGATCCCGATAGGTCGCAGTTTTCCCGATTCTTTGGGAATGAATATCCGGAGGAACGGCATCGATTCATACCCCTCGTTATTCAGGTGGAGGACAGCCGACATCCACTGGGCCGGTGACTCCCATACAACCCCGTCCACTCCGGGGGTATTCCGGCTTTTCCTGTGCATGACCTCCCACACGGCAAGAGCCTTAGCCTCATCCGAGTTCACCAGGTCGTCCTGGAGTTGTGGGATTACATCTGTATCCCGGTCAAGAGCTGCCTGTGCAATCCTGTACTGCTGCCGGAAGACGGATTTTCGGACATATTCCCAGTCGATTGCGTTCCACATCGCCCCCAGGTCTTCTTGTGAGTACACCTTGTCAGCGATAATCTGATTTGGAAACCATGTATGGTGAGACATATACAATGCTCCTTGAATTTTTTCGAAAAAAAGAGAATAAAGGCCGGTAAATCTTTATCCACGGGAGAAACCGGATTAACCGGTGAACGGGAGTATCGGTCTCCCTTAAAAAAAAAGAGCGAACAGAGGTTTTTTTCAGTATTATTCGACCCTTCTGATAACGGATCAGATTACATCAGAATTATTCAGAAAATGATTTGAAATGACCGTATTTTTTGTGTGCCTGTTCAATGGGCATGACATCGAGGATCTTAACTGTTTTGTCCTCCTCGCAAATCCGGTAGAACGCGGTCCAGGTCCTCCCGATGTGCAGCCGGTACAGAACATACCCGTCCTTCAGGCATAATTTCTCTTTGTCCCCGTGTTTCCCCGGAAACGGATTTTCCCGGAGGGTCTTGAGTTTTTCTTTAGTTATCCTCCTGCTTTTTTCATCAAACCCGTTGATCTTGTTGACCTGTTCCTGTTCGATGAGAAGGTGAAACGTCAATCTTTGATCTCCGAGAGCGAAACGAATGTCCCTTCTTCCTCAATGCGCTTCATATCTGATACAAGCCGCTCCTTTTTACGGGCTTCCATCATCTCTTCCAGAAGCTCCGTGTAGGTCTGTCCGGCAGAACGCATCTCGGAAAGTTCCTTCCAGACCGGTTCTGCAACCGGAATCCGCTTTACTGCTGACATGATCCTATGATACACATGGCACATATGAATAACTTTGGCCTGTCCCGGTTTTGCCGTGCCGGCTGTCTTCTCTTTTAATGTCCACGCCGGATTTATCATGAAATCCGGATTGCCTGGTATATTTTTTCCAGATCTTCTGATTACGGGTGTTATTGCATACAAGGTATCCGGTACCCTGAAAAAACGTCTTTTGTTTTCCGGTCTGACGATTTCCTGCAGATTTTTGTCAGCGACCCGTGGTGAGAGTCAAGGGAAAAGGTACCATTCAGGACCCTTCCCGTACCTATCCTTGACCGGATTACCGTGAGTGTATCGGATTCAGATCTTTCTGATGAGGAAAACCGACTCCGGAGTACCCCAGTGTTCCCATTCCTTGTTACAGGCATCTCCATTGCAGTAGCATAACTGCGAGGAGTCGTATACCGTTCCCTGCGTTGCTGCAGCGCCACATTTCATACACCGTATGTCTTCATCCGTTTCAAGAACCAGGCGTTTCATTAATCTTCTCTCCGTGGTTTGTTTTTTTATTCCGTATCACGTTACCATCTCCCAAAATTCCCAAGCAGTCGCACGGATTCCTGCCATCCTGCACAACTTTGGCAGATGTTGAACGTGCTCTCACCCTTCTGATTCCGGGTCTAGTTGCAACTTGTTTTAGGATTAGTCGCTTTATTCTACGATATCTTGTTTTCATACCCTTCTGATTACGGGTCTAGTTGCAACAGTGCGTTTTTTTGTCCTAAATATCTTTTGCTTTGTTATCCAGCCCCGGATTTTCAGGGTTATTGCGCTGACCCCTCTGGGCACTCAGGGTTTGTAAAGGTCAGTGCACCACGGGGAGAATAATAAAAAGTCCCCGACTTTTTAAAAATAATAAAAAAAGCAAACTCACCCTTCTGCATTACGGCAAAATTCTGTGCCATAGGGAAACAAGGTCTTCAATGATCTTTTTATAGAGAGGGAGGTCATTTTCGATATTCATCAGGGAAGGTGAGGTACTTTGCTCATTTTTATTATCCGTGATTTGCGTGAGATAAATATCTGTTTTATCCTGGTTGGCAACACCTGAATTCCTGCTGTCAACCCAAATAACCGTTTTATCGGAAATTGCTAATGTTTCAGGTCCATTGACCGGTGAACTTTTTTCATTAGTTGTAATCTTCCGGGTCTTCCCGGAAACCAGGTTATAGGTAAAAATATCATGCCTCCGGTTTTGGTGATCCTGCTCCATCCATACGAGATTATTTTCATCAATCTGCAGGAAGAGTGGGACACGATCAAGGGGAATTTTTCTCTGAGTGCCTGCCATAATATCGTATACGCTGATTGCACTTTTTCCGGTCTCCGGATCCTCACTTCGCCATACAATGTTGTTATCAGAAATATGTACCCCTTCATACATTGCCAGACCCTTCTTATCAGAAATTTTCTTTGTTGAACCTGAGGGAATGTCATACAGGAAAATATCCCGATAATTCCCAGGCCCGTCCTGCCATATTATGGTGTTTTCTCCTGCATGAATATTAGAGAAATCAAATGACTGAAGGAGATTTTCTGATATCTCCTTGTATTTTTCTGTCGACCCGATGCATTTCTCTTTGCCGGATTGGATGTCATAAACATAGAGCGAATAGTTCGTTGTATCTGTTTTTGCAAGGGGGTCATTGGTCTCCTCTTCCCAGACAATGTAATTGTCAGTAATTTCAAGGGAGTCCACGGATAAATGCCGGAAAGATAGTTTATCCAATTCACTATCCGTGGGAACGCGGGTAATTATTTTTCGCTCCTGTCTGGTTGAAATGTCATAGAGAAACAGTTCAATATTGTCGTATCGGCTATGGGAGCTGAATTCCAGCCATACGACATACTTACTGGAAACCCTGAGGTTTACGTCAAGTGCATTTCTTCCATTATCGGGATATGACTCACTGATGCGTGTTTCAGTGTTTTTTCTAATGTCATACAGGTATATCCCGTCGGGACGATTTTCTGTTTGTTCGTGCCAGACAATATAATTCCCTGAATCATGAGCAGGACGAAAAATATTCTTCCCATGGCTGATACTTCGAGTTTCTCCCGTAATGATATCATAGACATAATATTCACTGGTAATCCGGTCCCGCCAGAAAATATAATTCCCGAAAATTTCAGCATTACCGGGATTATCTGAATCTCCGGTTACCCGTATTTCCTGATCCGGGATTTTTTCTTCAGCGGAATCCGATCGTTCAATGATTTTTACATTCACAGATTTGAGCCCGCAGGCAGTATTTGACCCGCTATAAACAGCAAAATGCAGATGGTTATTTTTATCCACCCCTGTTAACCCAGTGCTGGAGATGTACCCCAAAAGGGTGGATTCTGTAACATTGTCTCCCGGTTTGACAGCAATTTTTGTCAGGTGAACATATCCGCTGTACCAGCCACCGTGATCGATCAGTACCTGCCCCATCTGGCCCCCGGCATTTTGCGCATTAGCAAAGGGCATCGTCTCTTCATTTTCACAGGTTCTAATCCCCCCTTCGGCAGTGATGTACGGGCAGCTTCGTATCTGACCAAAATGGTCTGCAACAACTCCCGTGGCTACAGCATAAACGGGTTCCCCCGCATCCATATCCGGGTTTGCAGAGGTTCGGAAATTAATATCCCAGGCATATGTATCCGAGGCATATCCTACACCGCCATTCTCCACATGACCAAGAGAATATTTTACCGAGGAAATCTTTCCCTCTTTATTTTCTTCGCAGACGTTTTCTTTTCCGGATTGATGCTGGCAATACTCCCATTTGCCCGCAATACGTTTTTCGATAGGGCATTGAGTGTCACAACAATTGGTGATACCCAGTTCACCAATAACCGGGGATAATACTTCTGAAGGGACCGCATTCTCGTCTGCAGCATAAACCGGATGAACGATGATCAAGGAAAATACTATGAGAAGGAGAAATCCAATCCAGATCCTGGATAGCGGACTTTTTTCTTTTGTATAGTACGTTCTCGCAGATTTTTCAGAAGAAAAAACCATATTCACAGTACGATGCATAACCGGATCAACATAAAAATATGACGAAATAATTTTTAATCGCATAACACATCCTCCTTAATAATTTCACGAATTATTCCATTGAAAAACGGTACTCATCGAAGGCTCATGTCACTAAAATAAGATCCCACTTTGGGACGGGAATTTTCTCACACCCTTCGGATAACGAACGATCAATTCGTTGAACTTATCTCTTTTTGGGAGATTCCATTTTTATTTCCTTCTGGTTGTGGGTAACATTGCAACCGGTTTCACAAACAACCAAGGAAAGGGCGCCCAGTTTTCATACCCTTCTGATTCCGGGTCTAGTTGCAACAAGTACATAAGTACATCAAAGACCTAATCCTTATCGAGGTTTTCATACCCTTCTGATTCCGGGTCTAGTTGCAACTTGTCGATATGTTCTGCGGAAGCGGCGGGGAGAGCCAGTTTTCATACCCTTCTGATTCCGGGTCTAGTTGCAACAGAGGAAACACTGTATCATCACCAAGGCGAATCCTTCCCGTTTTCATACCCTTCTGATTCCGGGTCTAGTTGCAACTTAGGATGGGGAGATGAAAATACAGGTGTCCTGAAAAAGTGTTTTCATACCCTTCTGATTCCGGGTCTAGTTGCAACTGGCCGTAGTTATGAGGTCAGGGAATATTCGGAGTACTTGGTTTTCATACCCTTCTGATTCCGGGTCTAGTTGCAACATGATAACAGAAAAGGGAAGTTTAACCCTCTTCGCGTTTTCATACCCTTCTGATTCCGGGTCTAGTTGCAACAGGATGTCGGATACTTCCTTTTCGGTGAAGACAGGTTTTCATACCCTTCTGATTCCGGGTCTAGTTGCAACTGGAAAATGGCAAAACCAGTATTTTCCATCCGTGTGACTCGTTTTCATACCCTTCTGATTCCGGGTCTAGTTGCAACAAAACCGGGGAGCTGGTGCTGGACGATTGGGGGAAAAAGTTTTCATACCCTTCTGATTCCGGGTCTAGTTGCAACGTAATACAGGAGATCACCTTTGAGGAGATTCCTTCCTCGTTTTCATACCCTTCTGATTCCGGGTCTAGTTGCAACCTTGTCCTGACGGGGAGGGGTCATGGTTCCAAGAAGTTTTCATACCCTTCTGATTCCGGGTCTAGTTGCAACATTGAGGTTACTCAAAAACTTATTCGGGAGGAGTATCCTTGTTTTCATACCCTTCTGATTCCGGGTCTAGTTGCAACGGAAAAAAATGACTGAACAGGAATTTTTATTTTTATTAAGTTTTCATACCCTTCTGATTCCGGGTCTAGTTGCAACTAGAAAAGTTGCGGAGAAAAAACATGGTAGGAAGAACTGTTTTCATACCCTTCTGATTCCGGGTCTAGTTGCAACATTATGGTGCGAGTTGTTGTTAATCTGACCCAGCACGTTTTCATACCCTTCTGATTCCGGGTCTAGTTGCAACCCAAGGAAGAGGATCTATTCTCTCAGTAGAGTCTGTCAGTTTTCATACCCTTCTGATTCCGGGTCTAGTTGCAACTGAAAAATGAAGGTAATCAATATGAGAAATCGCCTAGTTTTCATACCCTTCTGATTCCGGGTCTAGTTGCAACGAATTGAGACGATTCTAAAGGAGAGACATGAACAAAGTGTTTTCATACCCTTCTGATTCCGGGTCTAGTTGCAACACATGACCGAGGCAATGGCACTCTCCAAGAGCGAGTTTTCATACCCTTCTGATTCCGGGTCTAGTTGCAACAGTGCGCTTTTTTGTCCTAAATATCTTTTGCTTTGTAATCCAGCCCCGGATTTTCAGGATTATTGCGCTGACCCCCCCGGGCACTCAGGGTTTATAAAGGTCAGCGCACCACGGGGTGATCTTTGAAATTCATCTATTTAATTGTAATTAAATTACAATGAAAGATCTCTGCTGGACTGATATGTTCCCATGGACCTGTACCAGACGTGAAACACAGGTTTTGCAGAGGGGAACGATCATAATTTTATCGGTGTCTTTTGGAAACTCCTGCTGTATTTGCCGGGTCATGAGCCCGATCCTCGCCAGCGGGATGTTCCCGTAAAAGACACTATACTGGACCCGTGAGAGTCCGTAGGCAAACAGGACATAAATGAGCCGGTTACGGATTTTTGTCTCCTGGATGTCATAACATACCAGGACAAATGCCGTCTTCATCAGGTATCACCTCCTCATTGATTATGATCACCGGTACGCAAACGGCCGGTAGGCTTTTTGTTTCAGCATGGCCGCTGAAAGAAGCTGTGCCTGCGCATCGATCACTGATGAGAACGGCTGCCGCTGCCCGGCATATTCATAGCGGGCATCCAGCCGGCTCAGAACCGCTTCTGTATAGGTTTTTTTCAGATCTGACTGAATCCTGCAACCCTCCGGGGTTATGCTGAACTGGGCAGGATCAATCTGCTGCCGGTTTACGAGCGTCAGCACCGTCCGGTCAACTATCGGCTGCCGGAACTCCTCGATGAAATCATACACGAGTGGCTCCTGTTTCCGGTAATCTGCATGGAGCACACCATAAAACGGGCTGAGTTTTGCTTTGACAAGCGCCGTCCGTATGACTCCATACAGGATCCCGTACCCGTAACTCATCAGCGAGTTCACCGGATCGCGGGGAGGATGCCGGGTCCGGCCATGGAACCCAAACTTTTTCGGGATGATCTCAGCCAGTGCCCGGTAATATGTCCTGGTGGCCATACCTTCGAGGCCGAGCAGGTCAGAGATCGATCCCGTCTTCTTCGCCCGCTCCGCAAAACGGGTGAGTTCAGCGCTCACCGGGCACTCCCCTTTCCCGGCATTCTTCCAGATACTGGCAAGCAGGCTCATTTTGTTGTGGACTGCCTGGCCCACCATTGCACGGGCGATCAGGACCCGTTTCTTCTCCGGGACAACTGCCTGCCACGCGGCATTCTCAATCATCGCACACTTAGAACAGGGAAAGAGAAAACCGGCCGGCATGCCGCGATCGTCCAGCAGCACGACTTCGATCCTGTGGTTCAGCAACACCCGGATCGCGCTGGTCGAGATCCCGTGATCGCCGGCGATAAGGACAAGGGAGAGATCCTCCGGGTTGAGGATGGTTTTCTTCGATTCAACGTTCTCCTGAACGGGCGGATCGATCACGATCAACCCCTTCTCGTTCCGGATACGCTTACCGTAGCCGGTGATACAACAGATGGACATGATATAATGACCTCCCGATAATCGACATGGTTCCTTTCTTGATGATCCCGTTCAGGGAACAGTGTACGGAAAATCTTCCGGCACCTGTCGGGCTTATAAAAATTACCGGAATATCCGGAACCCGACACGGTAAAAACGGTTAAAAATAATTATAATGCGTTTGCGTTCTTCAGCCAGAACACATCCATAACTTTTGCATTGAGCGAATGGTCGTGTGCAAGATATAATGATGCCAGCTCTTTCAGTGTTTCCCCGTGGACGATCGTACATCCATAGAGCCGGCTCCGGTTGATCAGGGCTTCCCGGATATTCCCGGTACTGGGATCGATGATGTTCGGTGCGGTAGTTGCAAGAAACGCTTTGACCCGCAGGGCACCGAGACCTGCCTTGATGGCTTCCATCTTATACAGGACCTCATCGCCTTTGGAATCGTGCCTCTGCGAACCGGTCTTGCATTCAACCATACAGAGCGATCGCTCGGTCATGAACGAGACATCAAACTCATTGCTCTCCCCCGGTCCTGGTTGTCCGGTCGTCAGTCCTACCTGGAGGCACCGGAGGTACGTGGGCATCAGAGGTTCCAACAGCCCATAGACAAAATACTCCAGCCATCTCCCTGTCAGGAACTCGACGGCCTGCCGATCGAGATGGCCGGTAAGTGCCCGGCCATTCTCCTGCAGGCAGAATGTGATACAGATTCTCCTGCGGATCTCCCCATCATTTACCCAGAATGGTTCTTCCTCCGTGAGAATGAGTCCTTCTTTCTCCCACTTCCGTCTGGATACCTTTTTCTTTCTCTCTTTGAACTCCTGGAGGAGCCCGAGGAATTGCCGGATATCCGGATCCGTATGATGTTCTGTCAGCATCGCACCGAGATCCTGCAAGGCAGACGCCCTCTGGTTCTGCCGCTCCAGATCGTTCGCGTTCCGGATCTCATATCCATAACCTGCCAGAAACTCGCTGGCCGACACGTGCTGGCCATCCAGCGTCACCGATTCTCCCCCGGAGAGATCGATTGCCTTGTGCTGATCGCTCTTATCGATGTAGAGTGCCCTGAGCCGGTTTTCCTGCACGAACGTATACGCCCCGATGCTCATCGGCTTCGTGCCACCGGTGACATTGATGATCCACTCATCACCCGGCCGCTGGACATATTCGGCTCTTAAGGCATTGAGGGTCTCGTCAACCGAGTTCTCTTTATGTATATCGACAATCTTCTTTTTCCCGGTATAATCCAGCCCCCCGGCAGCAAGGGCCTTGAGGAACCAATCCACATTTTTCTTCATACCTTCGGTCACCAGCAGCACCAGGTTGTCCGGCCTGACTGCCTTCACGGTCAGGAGGTTAGGGATGTGCTGGTCGCTGATAAGGCAGACAAGGGTTTTCATAATAATCACCGATAGTTTCTTTGATGTGAGTTCCGGTAACTGGCCTGATAGGAATTAACCGGGCGGTTTTCTGTTTGCGGTGCCGGCCGGGAATCCGCGCGACCGGCGATTGTCACTCTCTCTGGTGAAGCCGGTTTCTTCACTGGCAGCCCTTCCTCCACCTTCGCCATCCGCCCGTACCCCGCGCTCGTCTTCCCGCCGATGCCCCATTCTTTCAGGGCATCGGAGAGGATTTGGAATGCAAGACCCTCCCATTTCTTTCCATCGGCATCCTGCACATCACACGATACGGCAACATGGAACGTCCCGCGGATCGAAAGGAACGAGATGGGCACCGGCTTGTCGAAATCTGTTGGGGCCTCCGCTTCCCCGGAGTAATAATCCGCGTGATGGGGAGTCATGATGTCCCCCTTAAGGGATCCGACAACCGTATCGGGATGAATCCAGGCATCGTGGAAGATGATATGCCCGGAATCGTCACTGGCGCCGAAGAGGGCTTTGTGGTACTCCTGCCCGAGCCGGAATTTTGGCTGGGTTGCGCCCCGGACCTGATCGCAGTAATGCGAGGCCAGGCCTTTAACGGCAGAGCCGGGGATGACTGGTGTGCCGTAGGTATGGTGGAGTGTTATTCCAGTCTCCAGTACGCTCTCGCTCCCAAGCCCGAGAACCAGAGATCCCTTTGTGGCGAAATTTGCCTGTCTGCCGGAAGAACCGAGAGATGTGAGATATCGCGTGTAAGCCGCTTCATAGGGGCCGGCAACCGGGTCGGTCGCCCGTTTCAGCGCATCCTGCATGGCGAGATAGAGACCTTTTTTTGCTTTAATGAAATGCTCATCATCCTCATCTTTGACATCGAAGAGGAGATACCGGTCACGGATGAGTGCAGCATTGGCGCCGCCGGGCAGGGTATAATCATCCTGCCATAATAATGATCCGATAACCTCCCTGCATGCAAACTCCCCCATAGTCAGCTCTCCTTCAGCAGGGTCTCCGCATAACGCTTGAGCCATGTAGCAGAATCCATGGCATCACGGGTCAGGCGCTGGTATTGCAGCAGCCCTGCTTTGCGACTCTGTTGAGCAAGATCAGGGTTATCGGGTTCAAGCGGCATGACCGTAGAAAGATGACCAAGATAATCTGTTCCTGTTCTGCCTTCCTTTGCCATGACAAACGCGACTGCCTGGACGAGTCCGCAGGTATGCACAAGCGCGGGAAAACTCCGGGCAAGCTGACGGTAATTTTTTTCATCCTCATGATTCTCTTTCGTTTTCACACACTTGTATGCCTTCTCCGCACGGACCTGGTTCTTCGTAAGGATCTTCTGTTCAGACATCGGATCAGCTCCCGGTGAAACGGCACCGTACCCTACCCTTACCGACATTTGCTTTCCCTCCGATCTGAATATGGAGGTCATGGCCTTTGCTGCAGAATGTATCGAGAATTTGATCCTGGGTTGTGCCGTTATTCTTGTACACGCGGTCGCACCAGGCAATCCCGGCAAGGATAGCTTCTGAAGGGAGGGACTCTTCGTACCAGAGCGCACCTTTTGCAACAATCTTAGTCTCTTCTTTGATCCTGACCCTCGCAGCCACATCGGTCCCGTTTTCGGCAAGGAATGTGAAACAGTTGTCCGACACAACCGCAAAGCGCTTCTCGAAAATATCCTTCCATGTCTGGTCAGAAAAAAGGATCCCGGCTATCTTTTTTGCCCAGGCACCGCTCTTTTCTGCGTCCCGTTTTGCAGTCAGGTCAAGATCTTCAAGGAATACTGTTGTCCCGGAAACAAGTGCCGAACCCTGGATATGACACACCTCCATCTCATTGGGTGCCGGTGTTGCAGGGAGATCCTTGTACCCGGCAGCGGAAAGATCACGTTTCAATCGCTCAAGGACCATAGGGCAGGTGACATACGCAAAGGTTCCGTAAAGACTCCTGACCGGCATGCAGACAATATGTGCATCCGTCAGTACCAGTGAACCAGCATTGGCAGATAGATCCATACCTTTCTGTCCGAAAGCCACATCGATCAGACTGTCAGATTCGCCAGGTTTCGGGGTAAAATGATCCCGCATCACACCTTTCACCGCCGACCCGGGAACCAGCGGCCACGTCGTGACCTTCTCGCGCATGATGGGCATATCAATGAATCCAATGCCCTTTCCCGCTCCGACATGGAGAGGGGTGATAGCCTGCAGCCAGTACATCCTTGTTTTGTTTGTTGATTCGCTTGTCATAATTTCTCACTCCTTCTTTTGCGATTCCGCAGAATTGTCATGTTCAATATCCCAGATTCCCCAGATTGCCAGCCCGAACCCATCCATCGTATCCTGGACATCGTCACTTACAGGCCGGAGCCAGCACTTCGCAAGATCGCCGGTATCACCGGATTCGGAGCGGAAGAAATACACGGATCCTGCCGGGACAACGCGGCGGAGGGGTTTTGGGCCTTCTTTTCCTTTCTCAAGGCTGAAACCGGAGAGCGGTTTCCATCGCTCGACGCAGGCAGATACCAGTCTGAGACATATCTTCCCCTCGTTATTTTCCGGTGCGCATGGGGGAGTACCGGTAAGCGTTGTTGTATCGATCCATCCGGGGAGCCATCCCTGGGAAAAGATTGCCGGGGTTGCAAGGATCATACGGATTAATTTTGCCTTTTTTAGCTCACCCACGACAACCGGGGGACATTCCCCTCCCGATGGAGACTGTTCTTCAGATCTCCAGAAAGAGAGCCTTCGTTCTCCCCCAAATGGATTGATGTCCTCAAATCCGGTTGCATTAAACCGGCTGTTAATATCGGTTTCAACCCGGGCTGATATCCCCATCATCGCATACGGGTTCTTCAGGGAAAGGTCAAGACCCACCGTTTCGAACAACATCCTGTCTTTGGCTGTCCCCGACCCGGGATCAATCGCCGAATGGAACCGGGACTCCTTTGCCGGCAGGTCAAAGCCATCCGGTTCTTGAACCGTCTTCTTCTTTCCCTCTTTCCGGACCCTGGGGGCATTGAACCGGACGCCATCCGGGTTTACCAGCCATGCAGCCATGATATCAGCAGACCAGAGAGATGCAATTGTCGCTGGTTTGAACTCATCCGCCGCACGGGATGACAACATGGGGGGTTGGAGCCCGCTGTACGGGAGATCGCATCCCTCGCCATCATCGGAAAGGGAAGCAGGACGGATCGCATATGTCTCATCACCACTCCCCCCGGCATCTTTCACGAGGATATCCTTTGGTGCCGGGAAGTAGAGATTGTTTGATATAACCGGAAGCGGGCCGTGGACTGATATTTTTTTCAATGCTTCAACAGCTTCAGGGTCAAATTTCCCGTCATGCCTTTTTCCCAGAGCCGTCCGAACAGACCCTGCAAGAACGGAAGGATACGGCCAGTCCAGTGATTTCATGCGGATGCCCGCTCCGAAAGGACGGCTATCCCGCGCAATGACGGGATCGTGGGGGTTCAGGGTTACGTAGGAGATTGTCATGCTGTCACCGGTTTTTTGCATTCTTTGCGACTCGCCTGCTTTGCACTGTCGGCAATTTTCCGGGCAAGGATCAGCTCGTCAGCCCTCCGGACGAGCATATCGTACGAATTTACCCCGACAAGGAGGCTTTGGAGGTCAGATTCATGTATCGCTTCATCCTCCCCAACGCGTTTGCGCCTCAGGAGTCGGTCGACATCATTTTTCAGGAGATCACCGGGCACAAAATTCCACGCCCGGTAATCTTCTGCAAGCTGGCGAAGATCATATGCCGCCCCGTCCGGGAATTTTTCATCCACAAACAACGATACCCATGTCTCAATACGATGGTCGATCGAGTCCATGGATACTTTTTTGCCGTCGCCGTCTTCAACGTCCGGGGGATTCCACCCCTCTCGTACTTTGATGGGATCTCCCCCGCTTCGGGTGTGATAATGGACTGCAAGACCATCACGGTCTGGATTCTTGGCATCCTTCTCAGCTTCCTGCCCGTACCCGATGATATCTTCAAGCGGGTCCTTTGAGTGTCCGATAGCAATCCCCACCGAGAGCGTGGCCGGTTTCCCGTCATTATCCTTGAAATCGTTTTTCTTCAGCAGTTCGCCAAATTTCGTATGGAGTTCCCGTGCAGCAGCAATGCAGGTATCCACCGGAAGGAATGCAAGGATATCTTCGCCCCCGGCAAACACCATGACACCCCGGTGCTTATCATTTTCAACAATTGTCCGCGCCTCCCCGGCAAATGCCGCAAGGGTAGCAGAAAATATCTTGTGCCTCTCGGGAGATTTGATATTCGAGATAACCTTTCCCATGCGATCCCCGTCAGCAACAAGGATTGCATAATAGGGATTCGGTTCACCAAAAGGCGGGTGACCGTTCTCACCGGAACGGAGTTTTTTGGCCAATTTGTCTATTGCGTCAAGCTTGGCAAGATCGGGAGCATTTACCTTATCTTTCTTCAGTTCTGCAAGGCGGGACGGGAAGAGAACCTGCCCATCAAACGGGAAGTCGGAATAGAATTTCCTGCCATTCCGTTGTCCAGTCCCGGAGGAAAAACTATTATCTCCCTCGCAGTTTTGTGCGATCTCTCCAAGGGTGCTCTTTGCTGTATCATCCGTGGAATTTATTATTCCCCGGATCCATGGATCGAGAGCTACACGGACAACTGACGGGAATGGCTTCGCCTTCTTGTCTCCCCCAACCCGTTTCGTCACACCGACAGCACAGAGATGTTCGTTTTCATTCAACCGCATGCGGAGGCTGATTTCGCGAGGGAACTTTGTGCCGGGATTCAGGACAGATTCCCGCGCACCATCAAGGGATGATTTTTCCACACGCCATTGTTTATCCCCCGTTGCGGGGGAGGGTTTAAAATCACGGAGTGCCTTTCGGCTGCCAAAAAGTCTCATCACCCGTTTCTGCGCAGTATCGTAATCCCCGTTCAGGGGAACCCATGCAGCATAAAACTCAATAACATCGTCAACCTGTGCATTCCAGATCACATCGTTTATTGCCCCGGGTATGTTGTCAAAGGCTTTTTTAGCATTGTCTGCATAACGCTCCTTCCACTCCTTTCTGGCAGCTTCCTGAATCCCACGATTTAGTTGGGTTATTATTTCCGGATCTGAATCCGCAAAAACCGCCCGGATAATATTAGCAACATTGAACGTATCCGGCTCGTAGGACCAATCAAGTCGTTCCGTGTGCATATTTCTGTTTTCATCAACAAGTGCTGGAAAAATGAGTTCTCCATTCTTGTCTCTGATCTCCCGTGCAGCTGCCTTGCTGATCTCCGAGAGCAGGTGCGAACCCATCCAGAGATCCCGGGTCCGGCGGGCCGATGCGATGAACCCCTGTACCGGGCCGATTCCGAGAACGTAGAGGTAGTCGGTCATTTCGGCACCTCGGTGAATCCATTCTCGTTTTTCGCAAATGAGAGGAATGCTTCAAGGGCGGAGCCATCAACGGATCGTTTGACGGTCTTTCCATTGGGTATTCCCATGGGGGAATTACGGTAATTCGCAAGATCCTTCCCCTGGATTTTTCTGCAGTGCGGATTGCGGGGCGCTTTTTTCAGTACAACCTCAAGAACCGGAGGAGTACGCATCAACAGGATTGCACTAAAAATATCACCATTTGCACATTTCAGGGGCCTGAGTATTAATGGACTTGCCATCCGGTTTTTTTCAGATCCGTTGATAACCGGATACAATTCAGTATCCGCGGGATCCAGATTTGGATCAAGATAGCTGTCAGGATTATCCTTAAAGTGAAAAACAATCGGAAGCCCGAACTCTGCTCTCGGAAATGCATCTTCAGGTATTTCATTTTGTCTAGTATGTACCGGAAGACGTTGACCGGTTAATCTTCGGATAGTTTCGGGCTCCGGCCAGTAGGATCGTCCCACAGGTCCCATTCTTCCTCTGTTGCTCCTGCCAACAGATGGCTCCTGCCTGAATTTTTTCAGCAGACCTATTACTTCCGACCAGCTTTGGAAAATATCGTTACTGGTATTTTTTATCAGTAGTTTTTGCATGAAGACCGGCCAACGGCATAATGCCCGGGTCAATACTTGAGAATCGTTTTGGATGGACTCTAATAATTTGGGTATATTTGACTCATTACTCAGTGCCAGGTCTCTGCAAAACAACGCTCCGCAGCCTCTTCGGGTCCTTGCCCCGATTCCGCCAAAATTAACCCAGGTCCGGACTGCGGTCAGCACATCATCCTCAAAAGATTTTGGATATATCATATTCAGGGAGAATGATAATCCAGAGACACAGCTCGCGACGGGTATATTTCTTCTCCTATCGCCTTGGAATGGGAAAAGAGCATAAGGGGGGTGGTTATGATTAAACTGAGGTCTCCTGCCATTTGGTGGAACAGACATGCAGGGATATATTGTACCGGGACTTGTTACAGCAACTTTAATTGAAACCGGGCTCGGATTCTCCGTTGACCCCCAGATCTCCCCGTCCCTCTGGCAAAGTTCCTCAATGGATTCATACTTCGCCCCCCTCGTAGCCCGCCACCAGAACCGGAGATGTCCCCGGATCGCTGATTCCCGGATGGGATGGTCACGATCGACCTTTCCTGCTTCAACTCCCCCGCCAAAGAGCGGGGTGATCACTTCAATCTCGTAGGTCCGGGTTTCCATGCCCGGATGATGATTGGGGACCGTCAGATCTCCCTCCGGGAAGGTCGGCATTGTTCGTGTCATCGTTTCACGCTCCAATCGATAAATTGAAAATTCTTCATCGTTTTCTCACCTTCAAAAACAAGTCAGCAACACCAGAATCCTTTTTCATGCCACTCCCCCATGTTTCACGACCATCCCGCCGAACCCGTACGTGCTGTGCTTGCCGATCTGGAGGAACTCCCCCATCTTCAGGACATTCCCGACATCAGGATGGACAGTTGAGGTATCATATGAGATTGAACCTACGATCCCTTCCATTACAATCCTCTTGTCGAACATGTTCTCATGCACAATCTTTACCGTCCGGATATCGTAATCGAGAATCTCGGCCGGCATGTTGAACATCGCATCGGGGACCCGGCAGGGGTAATTCTTCTCATCATAGTACTTCGTGATCCGGTTGTATGACCGGACGCTCGATTTCATGAGCATCGAGAGCTCGGGGAGGAGTTCCTGGGTATCATCCTCCCGGATGTGCGTGGGCGAAACAAAGACCACCTCGGTCGTCTCGCCGAGTTGCATCGACGGCATTTCGATGGTGCGGGCTTCGATGCTCTCGATTTTAAACGGCATGGTACCGAAATGCCGGCTCTGCTCGTGCTCATGGATGAGCGTGAGTATGCGCGGAGCAAACTTCCGGCGGTCGCCATAGATTTTGATAAAATTCCTCATACCGCCCCGGTAGGGAATCGAGAGGACAGAAAATGGCTTTACATCGATCTGTTCCTTGAATACCATGTAATACGGACATCGGGAACAGTTCGTGCATTCATTTGTACATTCGGTCGCAGCATCACACCGGAGCGTGGTGCCCAGCCATCCCCGGAAAACCGATCCCGGGAACTCCTGCTTTAGGTCATGGGGCAGGGAGATGTCAATCGTTATCAGCGAACACTTCATGTCATGCTCCGCATAAGGGAATAAATAATAAAACCAATATCATCGTGGATCATTAATACCGCTTCCGTTTTCACTCTGAAAACAATCAGGAGATAAATAACCAAAAATCCTTAACCAGCACCCATCGTATCAGGTAAGTGGCAATGGGAAAAAATTCCGGTGAAAAAAGTCCAGTGGGGGAATCGGGTCAATCCGAACGTAACCATACACGATAACTGCGGAAGAGTTATGTCATTTATCCGGGCTGATGACATTGGGTGCAGTAATACCGGTAATCCGGAAGTTCATAACGTCAGAGCAGAAAAAAGGATAGCAACAGCATACGCTCTTAACAAAATTACATTTCCCTCCGCATCTATAAATACATTTTGCATAACGACACCCATTCAGAGATCCCGGACATATCACAGCGCTTAACTATCATAAAACGTAAAATCCACACAGGACAGATCTCATGAAAACTGCAGTAATTGCCCCGCTGGGTATGAGTCCACCCATTGTTACCGCCGGGATGGATGCATCCGAATTCAAGGTAAAACACTTAATCATCATCGCAACCAACCATCCGGTCGTACTGGCCGGGCTGGATCTTATCCGGGTTGGCATGAGTATCAGGGCACCCAAGGTGAAGATCCATGCCGAGATACTCCCGTTCGATGATGTTACGACCACCGGTGAAAACCTCGTTTTTATGGAAACTGCCATCCGGATTATCCGGGAAGCCCGCACGAAACTGAAGTGTGATCGTATCCTGCTGGACGTTGCCGGGGGAAGGAAGAACATGTGCATCACACTTACCATGATAGGCCAGCTCATGAACGTTGACGGGGTCTTCCATATCGGTAACCGGGACATCAGCCTGCTCAACACGAATCTCGAGATTCTCCGTGGGGATATCGAACGGATCTACAAGGCAGAAACTCTGGAGGAGAAACAGGCCATCTATCGTCAGAAAGAGAACCAGTTCAATCACCTGCTCTTTCCGCCCAAATCCGGCTATGATATCATCCGGGTTCCGACATTTCCGGTCGACCAGTCGGCTGTCGAAAGACTTCTTGTCGAGCTTAAAGGGGATATCAGGGGCGAGGTAAAAATCCTGCCGCTCAGCGACAAGGTTACTCTCGAAAGACACGGCATCCTTGAAAAGGGAAAGACACGGAACCATTACTATGTGTCCGAGTACGGGCAGAAATTCCTGGATGCGTTTATCTGAAAAACCGTGATGCCCGGTCAGTGCCGGTGTATAAAATAAAAGATCTGAATTTTTTTATGAGCATCGCTTAATACTGTTGAATATCCCGGCACTTGCGAGATTAACCCAAAAGGTAATTCCCGGTACCGGTATCAGAATTTTTGATTGGTGCGTTGATGAAACATCCAAGTTATCCTGAACAAAGATCAATGAGAAATTATTTCAGGAATGTACAAAATTTCTTCAGAACCTTTCAGAAATTTTAAATTGTCCGGAAAAAGTAAAATAATTTCCCGGATTTTTTCCGGCTGAATTCCCGCACGACCTCCACAACAAGGGAAAACCCGCCCATCCCCGCCATCGTCGGAGAGCTCCCGCCCCGACGGTAATCCGGCAGCGTATTGTGCCCCGATTGTGAAAATACCTATAATTTGAGGCGCATATAATGCCCCTAAAAGCCCCCGCAATGCGTTTTTTTGGCACTTTATTTCCGGCTCAGGGCATTTGGTCTCACGCCCCCTCCCGGGCCGAAATTTCACCCAGCTTTTGAAAACCTTGTTCCGGGCTTCTTCGGCCGAACGGGCGGCTTATATGCCCCGGATGGAATCCGGGCGTTTTCCGCTGTTTTCCGGAAACGGCCGGTTTGGCAATCCGGGCATTTTACGGGGTTTTCGGGACTGTAGCCCGCCTCCCGGGCATGCCGCCCGTATAGGAACCGGGCGGGCACCTTACGTTGTGATGCGGGTATGGTAGGAATGCGCAGCCTCGTATCCAGGGTTTCAGGCCCGTATACCGGCCAAATTTTTCCGGTCGGAAATTCCGTTGAATTTTTTTCAGTTGTGTCCATGATGCAGATCGTTTTTCCATTGCAACTTAATCTCCGGAAAAAAATTTTCAATCGACCCCTCATCCCCGCTTGAAATTTTTCAATCGCGATCCGATTGATCAACCGGACAGGTCACGCCGGAGCACTCCAGAAAATGTCGGTCGTACATCTGTTTTGTCGGATAATTATCCGATAATCGGCAGCCTTACTGACTACAATTTTTCGCGATTAAAAAAATTTCAGCAGGGTCTGATGCAAAAAGAAGCGGGAAAAATGCATGAGATCTCAATGCAATTTTTCACTTCTTCCGCCCCTTCCGCTTCTTCTTTATGGCTGCGCATTCCACCCGGATCGCATCCGCGACAAACTTCGCAACAATCTCCGGTGAAAGCATCGCATCCACGATCACGAACCGGTCCGGCTCGCTGCGGGCATATGCCAGATAATTGTTCTGCACCTTCTCAAGTACCTCGCGCCGCTCGAAATGCTCTCTCTGGCTGTCGGGCTTGAGCCGCGTAAGTGCCTCGTCGACAGGGAGGACGCAGAGGAATGTCCTGTCGGGAACAACCGACCAGCCGTTGTGCATGGCCCGCAGCCATGCTTCCGGGTCGGGAATGATTTTCTGCAGCGTGACCGACTGGTATGCATAGCGGCTGTCGCTGTACCGGTCGGAGATGACCAGGTTTCCTTTTGCAAGAGCGGGGCGGACCACCGTTGCAAGATGGGCAGCATGGTCAGCGACAAAGAGGGTTGCTTCGGTTACCGGATCGATCTGCTCGGCAATTGCCCTGCGGACCGCGTCCCCCACCCATGTTGCCCCGGGTTCGCGGGTGAAGACCGGGTCGAGATCGGAAAGCAGTTCTCCCAGAGCGGTATGCAGCGTGCTCTTCCCGCTCCCGTCAATACCTTCAAGCGTGATCAGCATATCCTTCCCCTCCGGATCCAGTCAAGCGGGATCTTTTTGTGGTGGAGTGCCGTCGCGATGATGGCACCGTCAAACCCTGCGTCCCGGAGCATATGCAGGTCGGCAGCCGTAGCCACGCCCCCGCCATAGAAAAGCCTGCGGTGATAGGCTGCCCGCATCGTCTCCAGTTCCTCTCTCCTGATGCCCGTCCCGGTTCCCACAGCATCGATATTGAGGACAATACAGCCCTCAAATTTCCAGCCATTGGCCTGCCTGAGTAAGTCTGCCGGCGTACGGCCCGACGGGATGACATGCCCGTTTTTCATGTCGAGGCTTAAAAAACCGCCCCCATATTGCGCAAGGTCTTCACCGCCCGTTTCTGTCCCCACGATGTTGGTGATATGATACCCGCTGAGAAAATCACCGGGAGAACGACAGCCCCGGTCTGCGTAACAGGCAGAGACCTGCCGTGCGCATTCGGCAATAATTTGGTCGTGCGAGCCCGTGCCTTCGATCCGGTCGAGATCCGCGATATAGATATTTTTTGGCCCGATCGCTCTGACAAATCCGACCGGTTCCGCGGTCGGGGAACACCCCCAGTCCAGCGGTTTATACCCCGCACGCTGCCCGGATTTCCCGTGAACCACCAGCCCCCCCTTCAGATCCATTGCGAGTATCAGTTCCATGGATGAACGCTGCCTTTATTTTTTCTTGAATGGTAACCGTAATCTTCCTGACTCAATTCTCCGGATTCTTCCGGTTGTGGAATCATTGCCCGAGGTGATCCATACCGTTTCGGTCCGTGGTTCGTATGGTAATGGGATATGCTCGTTTATGCATGTTATCTCTTCTCTTTCCTCCCGTTGCATAACTTCGGTCTCTTTTCTGGTGCACCGGAATCAGGTGAGGGAAAAAACCGATCCTCCCGTAACAACAACCGGATTCTTCAAGAATGGTGGTTCCCAACGGCAGGTTTTCTGATCTGGTGTCATCAGGGAAATTATCCCGTGCACCATGCCTTGGGGGTTTTGTCCGCTGCTCCGGAGTCCCCGGTATAAGAGCACCGTATTACCCGTCTGAAACAATGCAGAGATCTTTTTACCGGCAATACCCGGGCATCACGGGCGGTCTGCGCTTCCCGGAGGGGCAGGGCTGGCGCAAGGAGGGTGCCCGTACGATACGAACCCGGCTGCCTGCGGAACAACCTGTTGAAAAAAATTTTATGCAGCCTGCGGGCCGCCCTTGCCTTCGAGCGCCGCCTTGATCTGGTCCTGGAGCTGCTCGAATTTGCCCTGCATCATCTTCTCCTGTTTCTCAAGGGACTTGATACGGAGTTCGAGCGTCTCGACCTTCTCGGTCAGTTTCGCGTCCACGACTTCCTTTTTCTTCTGCATCATGACCGTGCCGACGCTCATGTACATGACCGCATCGTCAGCGGAATCCTTGATCTCTTCCTGTGCCCTTTTCGCCTCGCGGACTGCCAGTTCGTACTGGGCCTTCTGCTGGAGGATGGTCTGGAGCTGCTGCTGGAGCTGCTGGAGCATGCTGAGCTGGTTCTGGACTTTGGGTGAGATATTGTTCATGTCAAACTCCTGCTCCTATATACGGCGTCTTTTGATAAAAAGGATTATTCACGGGAGGCGGGAAAATGCAGTCAGGGAGGAATCGCGGGGTTGCCGGGAAACCGGGAGACTGCGGCAAACGCCCTCCTCCCTTGTTCCCCGCGTCGGACACGTGTTCTCTGATAAACAGGATTGTTCCCCGCAGTACTCCTGCAGGGCTCTACCAGGAGGGTATGAAAAAAATCCCGTAAAATCACCGTCAGGACTCTTCATCGTTCTTCACGAGACCCTGGACCTCACTGGCAACGTTGACGAGCCGGAGGTGCATGTTGAGCGCAGCCCGGAGCGCTGCGGTATCCTCTGCCACGACCTCCAGGACCAGCGTATCCGTTCCTTCCACCCGGCAGCGGGTGGCGGAACGGGGATTTACCTCGTCGGAAAGTTCCGGCTGGAGTGCCCGGTAGACCTGGTCTGCATGGGTTGTCACGAACCGGAAGATCGCTCTGTGCTGTGGCACCGAATCCCTCACGGGAAAATACGGTAAAAAAGAAGATAAGAGTATGGTATCGGGGCAGGTTCCTGATGCCGGGTTACCGGGCCTTGAGTTCCTTGATTGCCGCGCCGCGTTCCTTGAAAAGGATGCGGTGACCGCAGTAAGGGCACCGTACATTCACGTCGATCTCGACTTTCTGTTTGCACCGTGCACACTTGTAGGTACTTGCCATGCTGATATCCGTTATTTCCTGTTCTCTTCAACAACGGTACGGTCGATTGCACGCTGGGCAATCTTCATCGTCGGGGTCATCGGCTGGTACGCACCGCCGGCGAACTTGTACCCGCACTTGCGGCATTCCCAGATGCCGGTGCCCTTGCGCGAAACGGATTCCATGTCACACTTCGGGCAGCGGTGCAGCGCATGGGAAATATTCTCGATCTCGTTCACGCGCTTGCGCACGAATCTGCCGTACCGGCAGCCGAAACGTCCTGAACTTCCGGTTACTTTTCCTTTTGCTTTGTGTGTCGAGGTTGCCATGATGGATACCTACCGATCTGTCTTCTTTTATTTGTCGTCTGAACTAATATACTTGATTGAGGATCTTGACCTGTCCCTCGCCTTTGGTGAGCTTGTTGATGAGGTCGTAGAATTCCCCCTGGATCCCGGCCGGGATGCGGACAACGCAGACCCAGGACCCGTCCTTCTGCCACTCCTCTTTCTCCATGACCGACCCGGCAGCGATGTCCCCGTATGCCCGGGGGGCAAAATCGGCCGGGATCTTGATCGCGAGCCGGAGTTCCTCGAAACGTATCGGGAGGAGGGGACGGAGGGCCTTGACGGTCTCCTTCACCAGCTCATCCAGGTGCTTGAAGGGATCGATATTGACCCGTGCTTCCTCCATGGCCCTTTCTATCCGTGCCGGGGGGTGGGGAAGGCCGTTCTGGGGATTGACCGAGTTCCTTGCAATGAACGTGATGACCTGCCGGCGCTTCTCCTCGATCATCTGCCTGCGCTGATCGGCCGTGAGGTGAATCTCACCCTTCTCGATGATCTTCCGTGCAATGGTAGCGAAATCCGTGGTCTGGAAGACCTTCATGAGGGCTTCGTCCGATGCCCTCGTAGCCTTCGATGCATTGCCAAACACGTTCAGCGCGGCAACAACTTCCTCGATGTTGACCGGCTGGCCCTGACGGACGAGAGCGGCCTGTCTCGGGTCAACCAGGATCTCGAAACGTTCCCCGTGACTGTCGAGCCGTGCCATCACTGCATGGTCAAGGGAGATCATGGACACTCACGGTTTGAACAGTTCGACGTAGGTGGCAACTTCCTGGCGGCTCATCTTCCTGAAGACGGGGTTCGCCTTTGCGATCACGCCGATCTCAACCTGGTCGACATCGAACTTGCCCTCGGTTGCGGAATGGAGGGCTTTTAAGCCCAGCAGGATTCCCTCCTTCATCCCGGTCTCCGGGTTGTACTCCTCTTCGAAGACCTTCATGGCCGCGGGCCGGCCTATGCCGATGCCCGTTGCCTTGTACTCAAGGAGCGTGCCGGACGGGTCGGTCTCGAAGAGCCGGACCTCGCCATCGCTGACACCGGCAATGAGGAGGGCCGTGCCGTACGGGCGGATGCCGCCGTACTGGGTGAGGGACTGCATGTGGTCGCAGAGCTTCTTCGAGAGGGCTTCCACCTCGATCGGTTCATCGTAGGAGACGCGGTTGATCTGGCACTCGACCCGTGCCCGGTCCACAAGCGCCCGTGCGTCGCCGACAAGTCCCGAGGAAGCGACCCCGATGTGCTCGTCGATCTTGAATATCTTCTCTATCGACGATGCTTCGAGGAGCTTGGAGCTCACGCGCTTGTCGACGATCAAAACAACGCCGTCCTTTGCCTTGATACCGACCGCAGTAGTACCCCGTTTTACCGCTTCGCGGGCATACTCCACCTGGTAGAGCCTGCCGTCGGGCGAAAAAACCGTGATTGCCCGGTCGTATCCCATCTGATATTGTGGCTGCATTATGAAATCTCCAGATCACTTCTTGTTAAGAACAATCGGTGTGCATTTTTAAATCCCTTTTCAATCACATCAACCTTCTGACCGTTACAGTGCGCGAAGAGAAACGGTTTTCCGGCAAAAACACATTCAGCGGGTTCAGCAGAGCTGGCGGCAACCGGTCCCGTCACGTGTTCCGGAACCGGTTCCGGTAACGGTGTTATGGCACGTATCCGTTCTCGCAGGCTCTCGATTGTGCCCGAAGCTGCCACAATCCGCAGGGCGAGCCGTGTCTCCCGGCAGGATATGACCGTTGAAAGGGCAAGGGCAAGCTCCCTCTCGGTCCCCCGCAGGCACCGGATAATGACATGCCCGTTCTCTGCGGCAACGACTGCCTGGGTAATCACGCCGGCAACGGAATCCCCCCACAGGGAAGTGACCGCATCGGCGATTGCATAATAGAGGTCCTTCTGGTCGATAACCGTGCCGGCCGGTTCGACCCGGACGAGGAGGTAGCGCCGGTTCTCGCGCAGGGTTGGCGGGCGGGGGCTCATGCTATCACCCGTACCGCGGAGACCGGCGGAGCCGTTACCCTCCCGACCCCGCCGAGCGCCGCCGCAACGCCGGCAGTGTCCATGTCGATGAGGGAGCCAAGACCGGTAATTTCGCGCACGGCCCGCAGTTCCAGGTACGAGCGGGCATACGATGACAGGGTGACCGGGAACTCAAACCTGCGTCGGAGGGCCAGCAGGTCACGGTACCGGTGGATTGCCCGCTGGCGGGCAATGCCCCGTGCGGCAACGAGAACCGAGAGATCGATGTCTATCGCAACGTTGCTGTCGGCCGCCATCTTCGCGGTCACGTGATCGAACGCGTTCTTGTCGGCAGCCTGGATGTTTCGGAGGATATGGACTCCCTTAAGACTGATCGCTGCCCGGTTGAACGCGTTGTCCCGTGCGGCAACGGAGACAACCGTGCCGGAGTCCTTTGCCCGTTTCACCCGGGCAATCACGTCACGCATCGGGGCGTCCTTTATGAGGATCCCGCTGAATACTTCGACCCCGCCAAAGGAACCTGCCGGTACATCCATTGCAACGAGGCTGTCGAATCCGAGGCTTCCTGCTTCGAGGGCGAGCCGCCGCACCGAGGTGTCCCCGCACGGGTACGGAAAGACAGCAGCGTCGGTGATCTTCATGAGAGTTACTTCGGTTAAAAAAAGATAAGGTTATTTGCCCTGGTTCGCGTGCGAGCGGATGCTCGGGCGGGTCTTCTCGGTACCCTTGCCACGGTAGAGCATACCGCGTCCCTTGAGGCCGGCCGAGGTCTTGCCGCGCTCTGCGCGTCCCCGGTGTACCGGGTCTGCCATCCATGCAAGGTTCCTGTCCGCCCGGATCGAGGGGTTATGACCGTCCACGAGGATGACCTCGTAGTATTTCAGTTTCCCGTCCTGTCCTACCCAGTAGGAGTTGAGGACTTCCATGTTCGGGAACTTCCTGGACGCACGTTCCTCGGCAATCCGCTGGATGCTCTTGCCGGAGGTGAGGTGTCTCTTGCCCATGCGTGCGGACCGGCGTGCGCGGACGTACCGGGATGCCCGGCGGCCGCCGCGGCGGACCTGCACGCGTGCAACGGCAATACCCTGCTTGGCCTTGTAGCCGAGCGAGCGTGCGCGGTCGATACGGGTCGGGTGCTCGATACGGACAACGCTGCCTTCGCGGCGCCATACCTGCATCCGGTTCCAGAGAAGTTCTCCAACCTCTGACTTGTCAGGTCTCTTCCAGGCGTCCCTGACGAACGCGTACATTGATTTTACCATGGTAATCACCTAAGGTTCAGCCCAAAGAGGGCTACATTCCTTGTATACGGGACATCATCCCGCATTCCTATATACTACGACATGGGGGGTATTAAAGGATGGGGGGCGATCATAGAGAGAAATGGGTTATTGGGTCACGCTTGGTGCTGCCCGTATTTCAAACTCCCGCGAAACCCCGCATTCAGTGACAATTTTATAATGACCTGGTGTCAGGTCAGCAGTATTCAATTGCTGAACCGGAGTGGATTCTCCAGGTTTCAGATAATATCCATATTCTGTGTGCGTTCCAGTGGGTTCGGGCTGGGATTCCCAAGTGCCAATCTGGCGATACAGATGAAAATTTTTTGACGGGATAGTCCGCCAGCACGCAAGACTTCCTGATCCTTCATTTACCACGTGGAAATCAATGATTTCTCCCTGATTGAACAAGTCAGAATCCATCTTGACATAGTCGGGATGAATGCCTTCTGGCTGTGTAATTGTTACCTTATAGAACGGCCCGATCTTTTCCATTGTTGGTGTAACACGAGTCTGGGTGAACGTACCTGTCAAATTGTCCGGAGCTGTAGTTGTTGTACACCCCACTGCCAGCATCACCGCTATCATCACAATACACAACGAGACCGCTGAACGGTCTGGCTTCTTCAGGTTATCATGTAAAAACGGGCGCTGGATCATTTGATAACAAAATTCAGTGTAGTGAAATAAATATGTTGTGAAATATTTCTTTTCTACAATTTTCTTAACACTATTCACACCATTACCCGGACCGCATGATACGAACACTCATCTCCGGCAGATTAATGGCGGTGAGATTATCCAAATGAATAGCCCGGAGCCGCAACGTACCCGGACAGCAATAACCCGCTATACTCATGCAACTCTCTCCATCATGTCCGGTTTATTACGGATTTGAATCAAGACATAAAAAGGAGAAATCCCCCTGTCCGTAATGGAATCATATTTTCCGCAATCGGCCTTATCCTTTCGATTATCAATGCAATTACCGGGGTTATAATGGCGATAAGGAATATTACCTGAAATAACGTTTAAAGAAAACCAGGGATATTAATTAACCCCGACCGGGTGACATGAAAACTTCTTTTGACAATAATAAAAATTTGGGGTTGCCTTGGCCGGTATGTTTCATCGCTGTATTGCACCGAGGTTTGCCTGCCCGACGGTGCTGGCATACCGGGCAAGTACCCCGGTGAGGGTCCTCCGGGGCGGTTTCCAGGATTTTTTCCGTGCATCCATCTCCTTTTTTAGGACAAGAAGATCGATTTTTTTCTCAAAGAGGTCCACTGCGATCAGGTCGCCGTCCCTGACAAAGGCTATGGGCCCGCCAACCGCCGCTTCCGGTGCAACATGACCGATACAGGGACCCCGGGTCCCGCCGGAAAATCTGCCGTCCGTGATGAGGACGACCTGCCGGTAACCCAGGCCCATGAGCGCCGATGTCGGCGAGAGCATCTCTGCCATGCCGGGCCCGCCGCGGGGGCCCTCGTACCGGATGATGACCACATCCCCCTCCCGGATTTTTCGTGCAAGGATCGCCTTCATTGCCGCATCCTCGCCATTGAAAACCCGTGCCGGTCCCCTGTGCTTCCACATATCCTTGGGAACCGCTGCACTCTTCACTACGGCGCCATCGGGTGCAAGAGTACCGGACAGGATCCTCAGTCCGCCTTCCCGGCTGATCGGGTTTTCCAGGGACCTGATCACGTCGTTGTTCCGGATCTGTGCCGCCTGTGCGATCCTGAGGATCTTTTTGCCCGACACCGTAGGGCAGTCGTCCAGGTACGGTTCGAGCCGTTTCAGGACTGCCGGGATCCCCCCGGCACGATACAGGGTCTGCATGGAATGCGGGCCGGACGGCTGCATATAGCAGATATGGGGGATCTCTTTGCCAATCGTGCTGAAATCGTCGAGCGTCAGGGGAATACCGGCTTCCATGGCAAGGGCCATCAGGTGCAGGACCGTGTTGGTCGATCCGCCGAGCGCCATATCCACCCGTATCGCGTTGCGGAGGCTCTTCTTCGTGATAATTTTTTTTGGGGTGATCCCCTTGTTGACGAGAGGCAGGATGGCTTCCCCGGTCTCGCGTGCAATCCGGAGTTTTGCAGCATCCACGGCAGGTATTGCCGCACAGCCCGGGAGGGACATCCCCATGGCTTCCGTCATGCATGCCATGGTATTTGCCGTGTACAACCCCTGGCAGCTGCCGCATCCGGGCATGGCACAGCGTTCGAGCTCGCATAACGCGGATTCGCTCATGGTGCCTGCGGCGACCTTGCCGACACCTTCGAAGATCTCGATCAGCGAGAGGTCTTTCCCGTCCTGGAAGCCGGAGAGCATCGGGCCCCCGGTGAGCATAATGGTCGGGATATCGGTGCGGGCTGCCGCCATCAGCATGCCGGGCACGATCTTGTCGCAGGTGCCGATGCAGACGAGCCCGTCGAACCGGTGGGCCTGTGCCATCAGTTCGATGGAATCGGCAATATTCTCCCGGGAGGGCAGGGAATACCGCATCCCCTCGTGGCCCATGGCAATGCCGTCGCAGATGCCGATAACGCCGAATTCGAAGGGCACGCCCCCGGCAGCAGTGATACCTTCGCGGACTTTTTCCGCAAGCTGTCGCAGATGGATATGTCCCGGTACGATGGTATTGTATGCATTTGCAATCCCGATGAAGGGCAGTTCCATCTCACGGTCGGTAACTCCCAGGGAACGCAGGAGCGACCGGTTCGGTGCACGCTTGTATCCATTTTTAACTTCATCACTGCGCATGTGAACATTCCTGAACTGTTTTCAGATCTCTATTCACATTCCCACGATTTTATTTTTCGTATAAAAAATGAGATGAACCCATGTGGATTTTCTAGCTCTTTGCGAATTCTCTTGCGGCTTTGACAAAGTTTACGGCAAATGCCGGCGTGAAATAGGCATGGGTGTAACAACCGAGAGCATTGGCCGATACAAGACCGTCTTTTCCTGCAACGATCCCCTTTCCCCGGGACAGCTGTATCGCGTACCGTGCATCGGTATCCGGATCCAGCCGCGAATAGTGGAATTCATGACCGCTGATCCCCAGCGATGACGGCATATACGATAGTTCCCCGGTGCCTGTTCCTCTGACATATCCAAGGGCCTGGATGCGACCGGTCATCTCTGCGGCCGACGGAAGCACCCCGCACATGCGGTACGTCTTGCCGGCATGGATCTCCCTGGTGAGGTACATCAGTCCCCCGCACTCTGCATAGATCGGCATACCCTGTTCAGCAGCATATCGGAGGTCACCGGTGCATGGCGAGGATTCAAGCTCTGCAAGGTGAAGTTCCGGATAACCTCCCCCCAGATATACCGCGTCAACATCCGGTAACCGGTCACGAAGCGGACTGAAAAAGACCGGTTTTGCACCGGTACGGGAAAGTAATTCGAGATTGTCCTGGTAATAAAAACAGAATGCTTCGTCAAGAGCTACTCCCACCTTACCGCCGGCCTGCTGGGTGCGTTCACCGGCTGGGATCCTTTTTTCCAGGGGGGGTGCCTGACGCGCTGCTGCCACGAGGGCGTCCAGATCGCAGGACTCTTCGATAATTTTTCCAAATGCCCCGGTATTTTTTGCTTCGTGGGCCATCTTGAGGCCGAGGTGGCGGCTTTCTATGACAAGGTCGTCCTTTCGCGGGATGTACCCGAAAGCAGGGATCTTCAGGGACGGTTCGATCATCGAGCGGTGCCGGGGACTGCCCATCCGGTTGAATATCACGCCGGCAAATACGAGCGTGGGATCATACCGCCGGTACCCGTCGATCAGTGCATGCACGCTGCGGGACATCCCTCTGGCATCCACCACGAGTACGGCCGGGGCCTGCAGGATCCGTGCAACATGGGCAGTGCTTGCCAGATCGGACCCGTCCACGCCGTCGTAGATGCCCATGACGCCTTCGATCACGGCAATATCCGCACCCCCGGTCGCCCGGATGAACGTGTCGGTACATCCCTCGTCCCCCATCATGAAGGGATCGAGGTTCCGCGAAATGCGGCCGCATATCTTCGTATGGTGCGACGGGTCGATGAAATCCGGCCCTACCTTGAATGGCTGGACTTTCAGTCCCCGGGCAGTAAGTGCCGCCATGATGCCGCCGGCAACGGTTGTCTTGCCGCACCCGCTGTGCGTGCCGGCGATAACGATGCGGGGTAGGGGGATCATGAAAAATTACCGTTTTTTGCATTCGGCATTTCAGGTTTTGTAGTTATCTGTTTTACCACGATACGAATACGGTCCTGCCAGGAAGCCTCCCCCCGCATGCAGATGATACCGGTGATGCTGGAGGATGGCGTTACGATCCCCCCCGCGATTATGTCTGCGGGAATGACCATTACCGTTGCCGTTACCAATGCGATATTCAGGGTTTTCCCCCGTAAGGATCATCCTTTTTCATCGCTCCGTCTGAAATTCCCGTTGCGGGAGACTGTTCCGAAATATTCAGGCCGGCCATGCCAACGCGGTTCCCGCTCTCCGTGCAGTATGCCTCCACCCGGGCAGCAACCCGGCCGACCATGCTGCCGGTAGTCAGGATCAGCGAGTCCTGCCCCCGCAGGGCCCGGAGGATGCACTTGTCGATAACCCCGTACGTGAACTCCAGTGCAACCTGCTCCTGTGCAGCGCACTGCTTGGCCCGCGTCCCCATAGCCCCGACAACGATGCCGGGCCGGGCCTCCACCCACGGGGGAATGCAGGAAGTCTCTGTATCGTCCACGTTGCAGACCGTGATGGTGCCCGGCGCGGCAGGGGAGCAGGAGCCGTGGAGATGGCTCTCGATGATATGGACCATGTCGAGCACGCTGCGTGGTTTCCGTCCAGGGATCGCAAACCCGCGTTTCGCAAGTTCCGATGAGAGTTCGAGCAGGGTGGGGACCGAGAGGTGCGCCATGCGGACATACGTCGGGTTCCCGAATGCCACATCCGGTACATCCTCTTTGATGATCTGGCCGTCGGCGAGAAGGATGGCCCGTTCAGCCCACGGGTATGCGAGTTCGACATCGTGCGTGGAGATGACGATCGTCTTGCCGTCATGGTTCAGTTCGTCGAGGAGTTCCATGAGATCTTCCGAGCCGGAGGGGTCAAGGCCGCTCGTTGGTTCGTCGAATACCAGCACGTCCGGGTCCATGGCCAGCACGCCGGCGATTGCGACCCGTTTCTTCTCCCCGCCCGAGAGCTGGTGGGGTGGGCGCCGTTCGAAACCCACAAGGCCGACCTGACGGAGGGCAAGGGCGACCGCCTGCCGGATGGCCGTCTCGTTGTACCCGAGATTTGCCGGGCCGAACGCAACGTCCTGGTACACGGTCGGGGCGATGATCTGGCGGTCCGCGTTCTGCAGGACATACCCGACCCGTTTCCGTAACCGGCGCAGCGACGAGGTGTCGTACTGGATCGGCTCGTTGTCAAAGAGCATGGTGCCGGAAGTCGGGCGGATCATGCCGTTGAACATCTGCAACAGCGTGGACTTGCCGGCCCCGTTCGGACCCACGAGCGCGATCTTCTCGCCCCGGCGCATATGGAAGCTGATCCCTTTGATCGCCTCCCGTCCCCCGGCGTACCGGTACCTGACCTCCCGTGCTTCGAGAATGATCCTGCTCAAAGCGCACCTCCGGCAGTCATTGCCAGCAGGAGCCCGCCGAGCCCCGCAAGATACAGGATCACGGGGATAAGTGAACGCATCTGCATGGGTTCGGCAAAGTCAAGCGAAGGAAAGATCCCGTCATAGCAGCGACAGTCCATGGCACGGACAAGGTCTTCTCCGGCATTCCAGCTGGAGATGAAGAGCATCCCGCAGAGCATGGAGAAGGACCGGACGGCCTCCACGGGCCGGCTGTAGCCAAGGCGCATCACCTGCGCCTGGAAGATCTCGACAGCCTGGGCGCAGACAATGAAGATATACCGGTAGGTGATCATCATCAGGTCGATGAGCTCGATGGGGATGCCGATGCGTTTCATGCCATCGAAGAGATCCGTCACGGGGGTGGTCAGCACGATGAAGAACAACGAGATTGAACAGCCGAATACCCGGCACAGCACGAGCATGCTCTGTCTGAGTGAGCCTGAAGTGATGGCAAGGTTGATCCACGGTACCGGGTTGAACCGCCAGATCACGTCCCCGCCTCCCAGCAGGAAGAGGAGGACCACGATGCTCATTACCGTGAAAATGGCCGGGCCCAGAAGGACTTCCGCATAGATGCGGGGAGATGTCCGCCCCGGGATGAGAAGGACAAGACTGAGTACAATTCCCGAGATCAGCGGTACAACCGGTGACGGGGATATGAGACAGAGGATGAGTGAGCCCAGCGCCAGGATGAGTTTTGTTCCGGTATTGATATACCGTAACGCGCTCTGTTGTGCTGCACTGTCCAGATGTGTCTCGATCATAAATCTCAATTCGTTGACGGCGATTTTCTCTGCCCGAGCCAGTACCCGAAGACGAACCCGAGAACAAGGCCACCGAACGATGCCTGGAGTGCAAAAAGGCAGGCCTCGATCTCTCCGCTGGGAGGCTGCCACTGGGGGATAAGGGGTGTGAATGATTCTTCGGACTGACCGCTCAGTTCAGCTATCTTCGTGGATCCGACATTATCAGAACCGGAAAACTCGTGCGTCCCGCTGGAACTTACCAGAAGGAAAATGACAATAAACGCCATTACTGCAACAATGGTAATAAGTTCGAGGGTCCAGTTCTTCTTCATGACTCCGCCTCCGAAGGGGGAAGGGAATATGAATCCCCGAGTGCATGTGCGATCTGCTCCTCAGAGAAGACTTTCAGTTTTACAATCATTTCCGGTTTGAGCTCGATCACGTACTTGAAGACGAGTGCCAATACGCACCCTTCCACAATCGCGAGCGGGATCTGGGTGACGGCAAATATTGCAAAGAATGCTTCAAACGAGGTTACGACACCTCCGACCGCTGCAGGGTAGGCAAGCGCCAGCTCGAACGAGGTGATGATGTACGTGACAAGATCGGCAACTGCTGCAACGATGAACACGGTGACATAGATATTGATCTTCGTGTTTTTAAGGAGACGGTACATGACGTACCCGGCAATAGGGCCGCCAATAGCCATAGAACACATATTGGCACCGAGCACCGAGAGACCGCCGTGTGCCAGCACAAGCGACTGGAAGAGCAGGACGATGGCACCAACAATCGACGTGATGAATACACCAAAACACATGGTTGACAGACCAGTACCGGTCGGATGCGAACAACTGCCGGTTACCGAAGGGAGTTTGAGCGCGGACAGAATGAAGATGAACGCTCCGCAGACTCCCAGCAGCGGCAGGTATTCCCGGTCTTTTCTCATCATCGCCCGCAGTTCAAGAATTCCCATGACGAGGAACGGGAGTGCGACGATCCACCAGACGATACACCATTGCCAGGGTAAGAATCCTTCCATGATATGCATAGTGATACGGATCAACTTTACTTGCTTTAACTTAATAAAAGTTGCTTAGTTTAATTCATACGGGGTTACCCGTATACGTCAGGATCGGAGAATGGCAACCCCTCCCGGGAAAATATCTCTCCGGGCCCGTTCCTGGATCGGTCCAGGGAATAATCCGGGGCACACTGCCTGTTACTGCCAAAATCTGCAACAGGGTGTCCGGCAATGAGTTCCGGGCGCTGGTTGATGGAGTCTGCCACCCGTGAAAAAAACATCGATCCTCTTTTTACCGCCCCCGCCATCTCATTTTTTATGGGTATTTTTTGGTATTCACTCAAACGTTTTTAGGCAGGTTTTTCCCGATGAATGGAATGAGAAAGGGGAAAAAAAATCCTTATCCGGGAATTACCGGTTTTTCCTGCGGTAGTGATATACAAGATAAACAATCCCGATAACCGCTGCAATAATAATGGAGAGATAGATCGGGTTGGAGAGTACCGTGGTAATCCCTTGCGGTGCTGTAACATCCACTTTGACTTTCATCGTGTCCGATATGTAGGTATTATCAAGAGCATCACGGTAACGTATTTCCGAATCAAGGCCATATTCTTTGACCGTTGCTGTCCGATCAACACTGACGACAAAGGATACTGCTCTGGATTCCCCGGCTTCGAGATCCCCGATATATGCGGTGTCGTCATTACTGGTGAACGGATCAACCGCACTGATCCTTGCCTGAGCGCTATAGATGGCGGTGTCCCCGGTGTTCTTGTATTCAACGGTAATGACTTTTTTGTTTCCCGGGTTCATCTCTCCTGGCGGGGATATGATGGAAAAATCAACTTTTCCCCCTACCGGAATACCCACGGTATCGCTCCGGGACGTGATGAAATCCCCCTCGTTGTTCTGGTAAACAACCACAACATCGACCGGGTAGGTCTGGCGTTCTGCACTGCTCGAAACAGAGACTTTATACCGGCAGTCCACCGTACTTCCCGAAGGGAAATCACCAATATAGACACTGCTGTCCGTGGGTATGACGGGACTGTTGCCGTTCCTGAGGATCTTTACCACCGCTTTGGATCCATCCTCAAAGCCGGTGTTTTTGATTTTCATATCGATGTATCCCTCGGTACCGACATTCAGGTGTTCCGGCACTGCAGAAATTACATCGATTGAGATATCCGGTTTTATGTTTATCGGGATGAGAAGCGTCTCATTTTTTGTCTTATAATAATACTGTATTGTATCCACGCCATATTGGTCTGCCTCGTACAGATAGGTATAGTTCAGTGACAGGGGAACCTGATACGTACCCGAGGGAGCATCGGATCGGATTTTCGCAGAGAAGATCGCATTGGCGCTGCTGGCACCCTTTACATCTCCCAACATCTGGGGATCGGATTTAATGACGAGGGGAGCATCCCCGGCATTGAGCGCTGCCGTGAGGAATTTTGCTGTATTCGGCTGATCATCCCGGTCAACAATGCCCGACTGGACAAATTTGAATTCGTTCAGCCCGGTATTTTCAATAACAATGGTGAGTTTCACATCATTCCCGGGACTGAATTCATTGGTTCCGGAAATATAGGCTGAAAGTTCCGGACTCCCTGCCATGTATTTTGATCCTGCCATTACCGGGGCAGTTATGCAAATGCATAATATACATAAAATGTACATCAGATTTTTTATAACAGCCATGTGATTTCTCTCTCCCTCATTGATTCATATAATTAATCAGTTACTGGTAATATGTTTATAGATCAATTCTCTCTGTTACGGGATTACCGGCATGACCGGGCATATGCATGTACAGAACGCAAAAATCCCGCTGGTTTTTACTGTACTTGACGGATACCCTCCTTAATTCGTTGTTCTGCCTCAATATTCAGCGCCATTATCCCGGCTGCAACCCCGGCTTTTGTCAGCATGAACGGAAAAAATTAAGGGGGCATTGCCGGAAGAACTGATGACGAACCCGGCGGATTTCAGGAAACTGACTTTATCCCCCGGTATGCCCCGGATCTTTTCGAATTTTACCGTATGAAATCGTATACCGGGTTGTTTCATCGCCCTTAAGGATATATCAAAAATTACCTCCGGAGATCAACGACGACTGTTATCCGGGGAACGATCATGGGAATCGCAGGGATTATCCTTTCCTCTGGACATTTAAATGAACCCCACGGAAATGCTTTATTATGATAAATAACGGTACTCTGATAGATGAAAGAAAAATACCCTTATCTGCTCTATACCCTGGCCATCATTTTCCTTATTTTTACTGCCGGCTGCATCACGCCGCCTCAGGAAAATACCACCAAGGTTTCGGGTAAAACAACCTCAACAGGCTCAACAAACGCAAAAGTGACAACGGTACAACATACCTATGTTACCGAAGTAACCCTTACTGACTATGCGCAATCCCCCGTGGAAACCTCAGGATATACCACGTTTCTTCCTGAAACACAGATTCCTACCGACATGACCTGCCGTATCAACACGGTGGATTTGTTCGGCTATAATGGTACAGCCTTTATTTTTAATCTGAAAAACCCGCCCATGTTTATCAATTATACCGTAGTACCGAGGAATATCTCCAAAACTGATGTCTATACGGTAAGATCTGGTACCTATGTCCCTACAACTACCGTAGGGGAAGGATATATCCCCAAGTCGGGGAAGGGCAGTGTGAAAACCGTCACCTACTCGGATTACAGTCCAACGTCATGGTTTGAGATAACCATCCGCGACAATGCAACCAAGGAGATCATTCTTCAGGATGGTTTTGGAGAAACCAAAGGGTACTCCGGCTATCTGACCCGGACCCTGAAAATATTGAAAACCGGAGATATCCTTGTGGAGTTCCGGGGCAATGACATAAAAAAAGCATCGGCATCCGTCTGGGTAAAACCTCTGGGCAATTTTGATGAATCGCGGTTATCGGAATTTACCAATTGCATGTACTGGGAAGGCCACCGGGATACGGTCGCAATACCGGTAACAACTCTGTGGAAGAAAACACAGGGTACTACCATACCACAAAACCAGTCCAACTACAAATGGGGTTCGTGAGCAACTGGGAAATTTTTTTTTAAAAAAACCAAACAAAAACAAAACGCCCCGGCCGGGACTTGAACCCGGGTCAAAAGCTCCGCAGGCTTCTAGGATGTCCACTACCCCACCGGGACGCATTCATTGCCTGCCTTACTTAAGTCACTGTTATCGCTTAAATAATTCACTCTTCGGGTTAACCCCGGTGAATCAGCCATTGATCTCTTTGCCAACTTCGATGTAAAAAATGTTTACGGTTTTTTCACTGCACAAGGGAAGACTGTTGAATCATACGCCTTGTACGCATCAGGGTACTGCAAGGATTATTTTACAGCGCAGGCACCGGAAAAATTGTTTTTTTATATTCTCTGATCAAGCCGTGTATCTGGATTTCACACTACCTGCAGCAGGACGAGTGCGGCAAAACCGCACGCGGCAACCGCCAGCACCCCCATGACCGCACAGTCCCTTCTGGCAAGGACACGCTCCCGCACATGCGTCTTCCTCCCGGTACGGTACCCCCGCATATCGATCGTGAGCCCGAGCACATTGGATCGGAGCAGTGCATTGGAGACGAGCGGGATTGCAATGGGTGCAACACTCCGTATCTTGCCGACAAAACCGGTGCCGGGGTTAAATCCCCGGGCCAGCTGCGCTTCGTGGATACGCTGCCCCTCGATCTGGAGCGTGGGGATAAACCGGAGCGCGATGATGAACATCAGGATGTAATCGATAGGCAACCCGACCTTCTCCAGGGTATGCACAATGTCACGGGGCTGCGTTGAGATCAGGAAGAGCTGGAACGCAAAGATGAGCACCACGAACCTGAGCGTGAGGACAAGCCCGATGGTAATCCCCCCGGAGGTAATGGGAATGAGGCCCCCGATGAACGGTACTCCCTGAGGGACGATATACCCGATAGTATCGCCATTTGGCATCGTGATGATCGTGATGAGGATAAAGATGATACTCATGACGAGGATCAGTTTGAGCTGCTGGAGCGATTCGGCAAGAAGCCTGCTGTATGCTGCAAACGCAAGCATGGCAAGGACCATGAGCGAAAGGAAAAAGAGGTTTGTCGTAATGAGACACATGATGCTCACAACGATGATGAACGCGATCTTGGTATACGGGTGGAGACGGTGCAGGAACGCATCCTTGTGCACATACTGGAGGATCTCGGCCATTCTCATGCACCCCCGGTATCGGAGATGATCTTCCCGTTCTCCATCGTTATGATGCGGTCCGCGCAGTGGTTTGCAATGTCCAGGTTGTGGGTGATGATGACGATGGTGTGCCCGTTCTCCTGGAGTTTCTTGAGAATAGTGATGACAAGGAGCGCCTCGTACCCGTCCAGTCCGGTTGTCGGTTCATCCAGTACGATCACGCTTGGCTGCATGGCAACAACGCAGGCGATCCCCAGCTGCTGCCGTTCTCCCCGCGAGAGCCAGCGCGGGTACAGGCCTGCCGCTCCGGTGAGCCCGGCATCGCGGAGCGCTGCATCGATGACCGCGTCGCCATTCTCTATGCCAAGGTTCTTTACCCCGTAGGCGATCTCTTCCCGTACCGTATCGGCAAAGAACATGTGGTCCGGGTTCTGGAACACAAGGCCGACGTCACTGGCGAGCGCGGCAATACTGCAATCTTTCGTGTTCTTCCCGTTTACCACGACATCGCCGCTCGTCGGCGAGAGGAGCCGGTTGAAATGCTTGACAAGGGTCGTCTTTCCCGAACCGTTTTCTCCAACGATTGCGATAAATTCTCCTTTTCTGATGGTGAGACTGATGTCGGACAGCGCCAGGACATCGCCGTACCTGTACGTCAGGTTCTGCACGGAGATGACCGGTTCGCCGGTATCGGCAGCCCGGACATTCTTTTTTATCCCAGAGAAATCGGGCAGCACCATACCGCGTATATGGTCGTCTTCTAATACCGCATCGGGCACGCCGCCCGAAGTAATACGGCCATTTTCCATGACAACGAGGGTATCAACCATCTCCCGGAAGTGACCGAACTTGTGCTCAATAAGGAGGATGGTTTTTCCCTGGTTCTTGAGATCCCTGAGGATACCGGCAATCCGTTTTGTCGCGTGCTCGTCAAGCTCGGAAGTGGGCTCGTCAAGGATCAGGATATCATTCCCGAGCGCAAGCGTTGCGGCGAGGGCTACGCGCTGCTTCTGGCCACCGGAGAGGTTGTGCGGCGACCTATCCTTAAGTTCCTCAAGATAGGTCGTCTTCATGATCCCTGAAAGCCGCTCCTCGACAGCGACCGCAGAAAGACCGCGATATTCGAGTGCGGACAGGATCTCCTCCTCAACCGTAGTGAAGATCATCTGGGATTCGGGATCATCAAAGACGACACCGACATTCTGCGCAAGATCCGAGAGGCTCCTGTAATCGGTGACGTCCTTGCCGTCAATGATAACCGAACCTTCCTTTTTCCCGCCGTACTCATGGTGCAGGATCCCGGAAGCTGCCAGGCACAGCGAGGTCTTTCCGGCGCCCGAGGGTCCGGTAACCATCATACACCGGCCTTTTTCAAGAGAGATGGTGATCCGGTGCAGGGCCGGCTGCACCGTGTGTGGGTATGTATAACTGACGTTGTTGAGCTCAATCATTCCTGTCCTCTAAGAAGCACCCTGCTGGATGGGATGTAGAGGAGCTGAACAATGATTGCATTAAAAACTGCCGTTATGACCACGATAGGGACAAAGACCGCAACGAATGCCATCAGATCACCATTGTACTTGGCAAGGTAGGTTGCGCCGATGGCGGCAATCGCAACTGCCGCAAACGTAAACCCGCTTGCGAGGGTAGCGATAAACGTAGTCGCGGTCGGGGCAAATGTTGTCTTCTCGCGCATCACTGCATAGAGCACGAAGCAGACAAGGGCTCCGACCGGCTCGCTGATCAGGTTCCCGGGAGGGAA
>Ga0209099_1000433_pt1 | contig 49860 bp, 50 predicted proteins | sample AD_JPNHW2_MetaG_FD_184430 | JGI IMG/M metagenome (GOLD analysis project Ga0209099, IMG submission 184430) | Active sludge microbial communities of municipal wastewater-treating anaerobic digesters from Japan - AD_JPNHW2_MetaG (SPAdes) (version 2) | ecosystem: Engineered > Bioreactor > Anaerobic...
CCCCGAAAGACATTCCTAATTGAATTTCTTCTTGCATTGCTTTAGTTTGCATATCCTTATCCATTGGAATTCCAGCAGTAAAAACAAGATATTTTCCATCGCTGACTACGTTTGAGTACCAAGCCTGTAACCTGTATTTTAAGCAATTAATGAAAAGTGAATCACCGGTAGAATAAGCAAATATTTTCTTTTTTAAAAATTCTCTCTTAATTGTATTGTTCGCTGAAATTAATTTGTAATCATTACCTCCATTCATTTTAATATCCAAATTTGTCCTTTTTTTAATCGCCAATTGGTGATCTTCACTTGGCGTTTTTGTTAATACTTCCTTAAAACTCATATAACACCCTTTTGGATAAAGCACTTGTGATGTTGCAAAAAGGTTGACTAATAAAATTGTGAAAATTAAAATTGTTTTTTTCATTATCAGTGTTTTTAAATTGGTGTCAACGTTCCGGGGGGGCGTTCGGGCGGGTTGGCGGGACGCAGTCATGCCCACACGAGACGAACGCTAATGCGGGCTGCAAAGCTGCGCAAACCACGTCAGCCCGCCTTACGAAAACCCGTTTTATGTGCTACATTTGTTCGTTTCAAGCTATCACTTCTTTCGGATTTAGTCCGTACTGATTTTCTCCCGAATTACTGTCAGTGACGGTTAGAACTAAAAGCCAGATTGCTCCAATTATTGGAATTAAAGCAATTAAAATCATCCATCCACTTTTTCCAACATCGTGTAGTCGTCTGACAGAAACAGCTAATCCAGGAATTAAAACAGCAAATGCATACAGAAAATAAAAAACTCCGTAAGGAAGTTCACCTACTGTTAATCCTAAAACATTATCAAGAATCATCGCAACTATAATGAAAATCATGTTGAACAATGCGAACATCCAATATTCTTTTCTCCTCGCTCTTCCGCTAAAGTCAGCGTACTGTTTTAAAACTTTTAGATACCAATTCATAATTACTCCTTTTTTTTATTGTTCCTACTCTTTTGGCTTTTCGGATTCGCCCCGTTTTTGGAATGGTCACTGGGCTCCACTTTTATTTTTGTTAGTCGTATTAGTCAAGAACTGTTGAACCAAATTGTCGGTGTTCTTGTCTGTCTGTTTTTGTTATGTGGTTTTTAAAACTTGCCCATAACGACGGCAAATCGTATAAGTAATGGCAGGTTGCGCGACAATTTCCTCTCAAGCCGCTGCGCAGTTTAAACGGGCTACAAATCTTCATATTTGCCACATCACCTGCCATTACTCATACAAAATGTCATGAGCTTTTATTTGTTATAAAATCCGGATTTTATATGTTTATTTGATGGGTCTTTCAATGACTTAACTATAGCAGATTTTGTTGTGGAAACCGGTTGCAATAAACATGTGTCCTCATCATCAATAACTATAAGTTTGGTTGAAGTTAATTCAGGGATTTCCACATGATCTGCGTCTTCCCATACAGGAACTTCATCCCATGAATATAGAAGTTGTGTCTCTGCTTCATTTTTCCACTTCCATTGAGCTAATCCTCCTTCGTCGTTGTCAGGATAAGAAACGAAATAAGTTCCTGCTTTTGAGAATAAAACCGTTAATTCCATTTCAGTGCCAACTACAGGTTCTCCATTAATGGTCACCATTTCCCATGTTCTACATAGCAAGTCTGTTCTTGCAGTGCTTTCCATTTCTTCTTGTTTCGAAGCATTAATTGTGATTTCATTATTCGGATTGCTTGTTAGTTTAATAGAAAAATCTATTGAATTTTCATCAATTTCAGATAAGGTAAGTGTTCCAAAATCTGATAGTACAATAGTTTTGTTGTCAGTAATCTCGTAAGTTCCAAAAAGGAAGATTTGGCCGTTTGTTGATTTTGTTGTCGTATTTTTAACAACAATATAGTTGCCGCTTTCATTGAATTCAAATGAACTATATTCACTTGAATTACTGACAATCCATTTTGCGCTGATTGTAGTCTTTTCCAGATTCCCCTTTGGGTCATTATCGTCTTTATTACATGCTACGATAAATGTCAGCACAAAGATTGCTACAAGAATCTGTTTTAATTTTTTCATTTTTTTAAATTATTAGTGTTATTAATTAGTTGATTTGAGTTCACTTGTTAGAAGTGCATTAAATGTTCCCGGTTTAGGCGTGGTAGGTTTATTGGGGTGGGTCATGTGCATCGGCAAACCAATTACGATTAGCCCATGTTGACTGCTGGCTTAGTATTCTACTGAATTCTAATATATTCCATAAATGTTGCATTTCTATTATTCCAATTTCTACTTTTTGTTTTCTTTAATTTCATTTTTTTATCAGATGGCTTAATTTTCATTTTCTGATCTTGAATTATTAATAATTTGTTTCTTTTTATTTGAAGTTGATTTGGGAAGTTGTCTCTAAAACCTGGATCCCAGAGCCTAGGTTCGATTCTCGTAACTTCAATAGGAGGATTGAAGTCCAATTTTTGTTTGATTGTATCATAACCTAGAACCATCAATGTTTTTTTATTGTAAGTCAGATATAGTTTATCATCAATTCTTTTATATTTTCCTAATTCATGATCATCAAATAAATCGCCCTGAAAATAGTATTCGAATGTTGAATCATTTCTAAAATTAAAACGAGTAACAAAACACATTGAATGATGTGCGAGCCAAGCTTCATTCTTATAAAAGCCTATCTCGGACTGACTTTTACATCCTGACAGTACTATTATTAATGAAAGAATCTTGAAAAGTTTATTCATCTTGTTTTAGCTTGCTGCCAACGTTTTTGGGCTTTGCGTTCGGGCGGGTTTCGGAGCACAAAACTGTCAACCAGCACTGAACTTGAATAGAAGCACAAAGCTCCAAGTTTGCACGTCACCCCGCCTGACGCAAAACCCGTGTTGGGCGTTCGTTCTTCTCTTTCTGTCAAGTGTTTTTCTTTTTTGTCTTCCAAAACTCATGGTCTTTGTCTAGGAAAACTATTTGAAAAATATTGTCTTCAAAGTATCCAATTACACATTCCTTTCCTTGAATATGCATTGAACACCAAATAACATCGGGTAAAACGTGTTTGGGGTGAACAAATCCTGATTCAGGTGGAAACCCAACTTTTGTATATGGTTTAATAACTTGTTGTGCTGTCGCTTGTCCAACAGTCAATTGGCATATCTCTCTTAGTTTGCTAACGGCTAATGCAAGCAAATGCTCATGTTCCCATTCTTCAAAACCTTGTCCTTGATTTCTGTCGAAGTCCCGAAAACTTAATACAATTAGAGGTTCTTTCCGTCCCTGACGAGTGTCAATGCTTTTAACTTCTCTTTTGTAGGAAGCAGCATTCCTTTCTTTAAACTTGTTCTGCTTCCCTTTTCCCATAGAGTAAATCGTTTAATTTTTCATCAATGTCAAAGTATGGTATTGCTCCGTATTTACCTTCAAAGTAGTTTTTGTCAAATGCCGATTTGTTTCTGACTTTGTCGGTTTTAAAGTCGGCTAGAGAAAATAATTCGGAAGCTCCGAATTGATTTTTTTCTACAAACCAAATTTGGTCTCTTCTAAATGTCTCTTTGTTAAGCAAGGAAATGTCATGAACAGCGCAAATTAGTTGGGCATTACTTTTATTAAACTTGTGAAAGAAGTCAACAAGTCTCAAAGTTAAATGACTATGTAACCTTGAGTCAAGTTCGTCTATGATTAATACCTTACCGTTTTGTAGTGTATCATACCAAGGACCGAGTAGGTATAAAAGTTTTTTAGTTCCTTCTGACTCCTGCTTATCAAAGTTGAATGGAACAGTGTCAACTAAGACATTGTTTTCATCATATTTTCTGTGAAATGTAATGAGTTGGTCTCTTTTAGGCTGCTTTGACTGTATTTTTTGAATACTAGTTAGAAGATTGATTATTTCTTCGTCTTTCTCCTTTTCCCTTAAAGTTTCAAGGTCTATTTCATTAACATCTTCTTCAGTGGTTGAAAGATTTGCTATCTCTAAATATTTAACGAAATGCAAAACCCAGTTAAAAAACTGTTTATCCGACTTTAATTTGTCAATAGTGTATCTCTTGTGTCCACGGTCATGGATTCCATTAACAAAATTGAATTTTTTAAACCAGTCAACAATATTTGTAGAAGTTTCTTTGCCTAAAGTTGCTAAAAGTGAAAGAAACAAAACATTCTCTTTCACATCTTCTTCTTTCCCAATTCCTTCTTTAAAAGCAGATTTGTTTACTTCAATTTTTTGCTGGTCACGTTTGAAAAGATAAACTTCTTTACTAGTTGTATGGAAAAGCCATTCGGCTACAATTTTGTCGTAGTCTATTTCAAATCCGTATCTATACTTAGTGTCTTTTTGAATGAAAGATATTTCAAAAAAGCTGGTGTCTTTCTCTGTCTTGGTATTAAGGGCGAATTTTTCTAATGGGAATTTTCTTTCGCTATTCTCCATTAAAGCATCCCTGAAAGAGTTTAGAACAGTTTGCTTCATGAAGCCCATAGCTTCAAGAAGGTTGCTTTTACCGCTTGCATTGTTGCCGTAAACCACAGCCGATTTTAAGAGATTAAGATTGGTTCCTGTCTCAATTATATGCGTCTCTGGGTGTTCCTTAAAAGACTTGGCTGCCACCATTGAAAGTGTTGTTAAGTCTTTAAATGAAAGGAAGTTCTCAATGCTGAATTCTATTAACATGTCTGTCTGAATTAGACCGCGAAGATACATCATAAATTGAAATCTGCAAACAAATTTCAAAATTTAGATTTTGAAAAGTGATTTTGTCGATTTACGGGTCGTTTTAGAATGACACCCAACGGTTACGTGTATGGTGACGTTTGGCGATTCGAAGCACAATCCTGTCAAACCGCTACAAAGGTTATTAGATGTAACGCCCTTGAAATTAGCACTATCCGCCAAATGCACTATACACGATGTTGTATGCTGGGCTTCATTCATTATCAGTTAATTATCACTATTTTACAATCCCTAAACCGCCTAATCGAAGCACTGCCGTTTCCGAAAAAATTAGTTTTTAGGGTCGGCAAAAAAGCGTCGGCAAACAGACAAGCTCTATTGCAATTTTTGGTCAAGCGATGGCTCGTGCGAATTGCAATTGTGCTTGGCTGTGTGGGCTGGCTATTCTTTATTAAGCGAAATAACATTCTCAAAATGAAATTTAGATGGTTTAGAAACTTGAAAAAGCTTAATTTGCTTTTTTAAATGTTCCCTGTAAAACAGGTAATCACCATCTTCAATAAAATCTACATTGCTTGAAATAGCCTTCTCTACAAATCGTTTTATGTCGTTTTTTCGAAGCATTCGATTATCACTTAAAAAATCAGACAATGAAAGTAATAGTTTCTGCTCACTTTTCAATGTTTTTTCTGCCAATAACTTAGCTTCTTCAATAGCATTTTTAATTTCCTCTTCAACGGCTCCAAACTGGTGATATGAATCATTTTCCTCCTTAATCGGAATGCTATATTTAATCGGGGTTTGACCCATTCCATTAGTTTTATACATAGACGATAAAAATTCTGTTGCTTTCTCTATATCACTTGATGCCCCAGACGTTAAGTTTTCCTTTCCGAAAACTAATTCTTCAGCAACATAACCACCTAACATCATAGCAACCCGAGGAATCAATTCTTTACGTGAGATATATTTCCACGCAAAACTTGAATAAACGAATCCTTGGCTGTCTGCATCAGTTGTAATTGAATAAACTACATCAGGAATCGTTTTTAGTAAGATTATGGATAATACAGTATGACCGCTTTCGTGAACGGCAGTAATTGCCTGTAAATCGTCTCTCTTGTTTTGGCGAACATTTTCCAACGTTGTTGTTATTTCTGTTTGCGATGAATAAACAGTTTTTTGTTCATTTTGATAATCACATATCAATCTCTTATTACTAACCGATAAATGCAAGCCGTCAACATTAAGTCTTTTTAAGAATATTTCTGAATAAAAGAAACTGATTTTACTTTTAAGCACCTGATGAATGGAAGTAAAAATTGGTCGAACACCTTGAGTTGGATAAACTCCTTCATTGTATATAGTCTCATGTATTGTGCTATCAAAACTAACTTTCATATTAAATGTATTGGTCAAGCTTTGAGAATACTTAGTCAGTTCATTTTCAATAATTTTCTGGTAAGATATTTTATCAAGTGCTGGATAAATTATATGAATATTCCCTAACCTTGCTATCTGTTCATTCCTAAAACGATTTTGCAATGCTCTTTTAATTTTTGGGACGGTTATTTTTTGGGATAATTTATTGAATTCGTCTGCATCAATATCCGCACTGAAATTGTCGCTCATTGTGTATGCCTCATCAAGGTTTCCAAGTACGAAAATTAGGGCTTTAGTGAAATTTTTAACTGAGGGTCTTTTCCCTATTTTAAGAACCTTGTTTAGAAAAAGAATTGTGTCATTGGCAGAATATGATAAAAGTATTTTTTCAACATCTTTCTTTAAATAAAGACCCAGTTGTTCACCTGCAAATTCAATAATTGTTTCATATTCATCTTCTGGTACAAAAAGCAATCTTTCGCCTTCTTCAGCAGAAACTTTCATTTCATTGCAGTATAATTCAATATTATTGACAACAATCCCTTTCTTTACTTCGACACCGGCTTTAAGCAGATGCAATAGTTTGTATATTAAATCTTCAAATGACCATAATCCTCTTTTCCATTCAACATATTGAATTCTGCCAGAATCAATCATTTCCCATATCATTCGGTTTTTGTCATTTTCAATTTCCTGACGGAAGGGCCCAGAAACAGTTCTACTATGTTGAATTTCATCTAATGCTATTATTACAGGTGAAGTATCATTATTTTCGCATAGCTCATCCAAAGAATCTCTAAACGAAAAACTGCCTTCTTTTTCGCCTAGGTCGAATCGATAATAAGAGTCTTCAAAATCAATTAATTCAACCAGACGGTTTACTAATGAAGTTTTCCCAACGCCTGTAAGACCCCAAAGATTTACGACAACAGGTTTTTCTTGTAAATCAGGAAGAAAAAACCAACTACTCACATTATCAATGATTTCATCAATAATCTTGTCAATCCCAATAAATTCCTGCTTTAAAACTTTTTTTGCGTTGTCAAGAACCTCTTGTTTGCTTAGAAATATTTCTTTTAAGTCTAAATTATTTGCTTCCATATCAGTAAATGTTTAAAGTTATGAAGCAAATGTATTGAGGCACTTCGCCAAACTATGACGAAGTATTTTGAATTCTTAAAAACAGTTCTGCACAGGCTTTTGCATCGGAAAGGGCTTCATGATGGTTTAGTTCAATACCCTCTACAATGCAACACTCGTTTAATTTACCAGAAGGATATTTGCTAATTGACCTGCAATATTTCATTGTACATTCCCAAATATCAGAAATATTCAATTCGGAGTAATCCAAACCATTATCAATCATTGATTTTTGTAAAACACTCCTATCAAATGATTCATTATGCGCAACAACAATTTTTCCAAATAATCTTTTTTTTATTTCGGGATATATTTCAATAAATGGAAGTGAATATTCAGTGTCACAAGAGGTTATGCCATGAACTTGTGTGCAATACCAATTATATTCGTTGTCTGGTGGTTGAACTAAAGTATAGTATTCTTCAATAATTTTGCTGTTTTCAACAATTACAATACCTACTGCACAGATATGGTGTCTTATAGCGGTTTCAAAATCAATGGCTACGAAATTTTTCATTTTAATAACTCTTCCAGATTTTCAATCGTCATTAAAACAAGAAGATTCTTGTCTTCTTGAACATAGTTGTATTCAGCTATATTTAACCATTCCTTTTCCGATACTTTCTTTGCTATTTTAACCGTGGTTAAATAATCAAATGAAATCTTAAAGTCAGTAGCATTAATTTCACCATACAACTCAATATTATTACCTCCCTTGTAAAATGATGTGCCACTAATATTTTCAGCATCCGTTTTAAAACCTTGGTTTATTAATTGGTGTATTACTTCATTTCTAATTGATTCTACTTGAATCCAATCATACCAACTCCGAGGGCGAGAAATATATAAATGACCGCTTGCCCAAGAGAACCGAATTGCACTATTTGCTTGCATCCAGTTTTGTAATTCAGGATATTTATACAAGGCTTCATGCGCTCTTTTAATTCTTGTTTTCTCCCATTCATTATTTTCAGACCAACCAGGGATTTGAGATTCCTTTCCCGTTTCCTGTTTTAATTTGCTCATTAACTCCTCAAATGGTAAACTAAACCACTCTCTTGTTGCTGTTTGAACAGTTGTATTGATTGCAAGTAACTTCTTTAAATAATGTTCACTTTCATCTTGGTCGGTGAAATTATTTCCAATAATACCTTTATCCATAAATCGACTGATTAATGCACGCAAAAAGATATGTCCTTCACCACGAAATTCTTTATTTACGCCATTGTTCGCAAACACTTTAGAAGCAGAATTATATCGATGATTAAATTCCTGAATGGTCATGTTGTCCGTAATCAAGAAACTTACTGCACCCTTAAAGAATGGATGACTTTCTGCTTCAATAAATGATTTTTCCCAGTTGATATCAGAAATAATAAAGGATGCCTTTTTTCTTTCCTCAGATATAGCAATTTTTGATGATGAAGATTCAATGGTAAAGCTTTCATCTCCCAATAAACTATAAATATCAGAGGAACGCTCTGCTATTGCTAATTCTTGAATTAATCTCATAGCACCAATCATTGACCGTACATCTGCAATATCTGTATTTTCAATGATGTTCCAAACAACTCTCATCCATTCTTTGAAACTTTTAGATGAATAAATATTATGCTCTAAATAAGAGGTAATGGCGAGAAAAATAACTCTGTCTGATTGAGTAATACCTGAATTATAAAACGACCATTCTTTTTTATTCCATGCTGGTTTTATTTCATCTTCTATTGTCTTCCAGTTTTGGGCTAATGCATCAAAAAACTTTTCAAAATCAGTTGTGATATTTACATCATTATTCAACAATTCTTTAAAAACAGTGAAGTTCTCGTATTTGCTCTCACGAATTAAAATATTAAATGAAGCCTCTTTGTCAATATTTGAAGCTTCAGTTTCGGAATTCAGAATGTATTTATTACAGAAGTAACGATATATAACATTTAAAAATAAAGAGTCTATTAATTTTCCTTGAGGATAAGTTAATTTACCACTTTTATCTTTAGCAGAGATGTCATAGTTTCGGGTAATGTTCCAAAAATAGCTAGACCAAGCATTATCAAGTTTTTGTGAAAAAGATAGATAGTAGGGCATGGTTCTACCGTCATTTTTAACTTCCTTTTGAAATACATTTACATGAGGGTTTTTCTCATCCTTTAACCAATTAACAAAATCTGCCTTAAAATTCTCAAAATCTGTCAATTGTTTTCCCCTCGCATTCATTTTAATGTACAATTCTTCGGACAATCCAAAACCATTTAAGGGGAGAATATAGAATTGCAGTTTGTGTAATTTATCCCATAAAGTGGTGCTTAAGTGCTTGTAATGCTCGTCAATATCGTCAAGCATATTCAGCATAGCCTTTATTGTTGGGTCTTTTTCATATGAATAGTAAAACCAAGAAAGGTTTTTAATTCGTTCGGATAGTTTTCTTGATTCTTTGTCCTGTGTACTTCTAAAGATTTCATCCTTAGAAACATTTGAAACTATGTTTTCACAAAACCTTCTTGATGAAGTTCTGGTTTCATAAGTAAATTTTCTCAATGAACTACAGATTAAATCCCATTGTTCTCTATCAAGTTCATATAACCCGACATACCAATACAATAAAAACAGAGTAGTTAGTCGTTGTTGACCGTCAAGAGGAATAAATCGGTTTGAATCCTTTTCTACCGCTTCCCAAAATGAACCATAAATAAAATCCATTTCTAAGCATTCTTGATTGTCATTTATTAATGAGCTAAAAATAGCATTTAAAAAACGGCTCCTAATTTCCTGTTCACCAATACGTCCTTGTGCGTAATCACGTTGAATCATTGGTATTTCTACCTTGTCAAAGGCTATAGTTATATTTTCGCCACTACCTTCTAAAACAATGTCTTTTTGAAGTATATCCAATAATGTATATTTATTCATCGTCTATTTAGTTTTAGCATTTAAGAAAAATGAAAGAATCTCACCGATGTTATTTTGATAGTTGATAATATCATCTTCTTCCCAGTTCGGTGAGGAAATACCATGTTTATCAAAATATTTCAGAAAAACATGTTTAGTGCAGATAGGTATAAACTTGCCTTCATTATCTTTTTCAATTATAATTCTACGTTTTGTTGGGAATAATGAATTCCCATAGCTCCTGTTAATGTCCGCATTGAGTAATGTTAAATTACCAATTCCGTTTTTCATATCCTCGTCATTTACAACCTCACCTGCCAGTTCAATTATTTCATTTCTTAATTCACTAAATTCTATATCGCTTTCAGGATTACTTGTAAATTCACTAATACTTGAATCTAATTTATTGTCAATTTTATTGTTAATTTTTTTTAGGTCATTAAATGAAATTTTGAGCCATTCTTTTTGTGTTTCATAGGAAGTAAGGGTGTTAGAAGTAAAAGAATCAATATGTTCTACATCCCAGCTTTCTTTTTTGAAAATTTTAAATGGAAATTTGAGATGTGTTTGAGAATTGTTTTTATCTAATATGTTTTCATACTGATTAACAATAAATTGTAAATTATATAGAAGAAGTAGCTCTCTTATTTTTGGTTTGTTCTTGTTACTAAATTCAAGTTCTATATTATAGGTTTGCACAGATTCATCATTTTTTATTTTTTCACATTCAACTTTTTCGAATCTTGTCTTAATAGAACTTTTAAGTTTTTGCGTAAACCCTTCTTTAGTAGTATTTCTGTATAATTTATAAATATCTGAAATGTCATTGCCGCAGTATATAAGAAAACCAATATAATGATACCAAATAGGTTTTTCATACCATTCTTCAAATGCTAAAAAGTAATCTTTTATGTCATTCCATTCCTTTACGACATCTGAAATTGTAATACCATTGGAAAATTTATTGTAGAAATATCTAAATGTAGCATGTTTGTCAGTCCCAATAGCCTTGATAAACTTTTGTTTTTCTTCAATTATTTCATTTTCTTTATTCTTTTTCGCTTTTTCAATTTCTTGATTCGCATTGCTTATTGCAATTTTGCAAATCAAATCTAAAAGGAATTCAATTCTTGCAGGTATGTCATTTTCACCTTTGTTAAGAAACCACCAAAAATCATCATTTTGGAAGCTGTACTCCATTCTATCCCATTCGCTGGCTATTTCAATTTGACGTAATTCTGCTACTTCTTTGTTCTCAAAATTTCGTTTTTGTAAGAATAGAGCTTTAATCAATTCAGAATTAGTTAATGGGATTTTGCCCATATTAATCCTGATAAAAGTTTCAATAGGATTTGTACTGTCATTTATTTCGTACCATATAATTTGGACTATACCTTCTTGTTCTTTATTTTCCATTGTATGAACAAGTGTACGTAATAAGCTTTCCCTCACACTTCTCTGTTGTTCATGCTCTTGAAACCAGTTGTCAATTGCTTTATATGCTTCTGAAATATGGTACAAATCAATTGTTTCGCTAGATTCAGTTGGTTCTTTTAAGAATTCTTTTGAATTTTTACGAGTTTCATATTCTATTTGAAATTCATTTTTCCCATACTCGCTTTTTAAGGTTTCGCCGCTTAAATGCTTCTTAACCAGATAGGCTAATAAAATCCGAATTGTAGTAAGCCTTTGCTGACCATCTACAACTTCATACCAATTATTGTTATCAAATACACTTTCTAACTTCCTTTCTTCTAGTTGCGTCGGATTAAGTTTTTTAACGACAATTGGCTGTAAACAATAGAATTCCTGCTCTGATTTATTTCTTTTGCGTGAAAATGTGTAAATGTCATTTAACAAATCTTCTACATTCTGATTTGTCCACCTATAACCTCTTTGATATGATGGAATGTAAAAGTTCTTTTCCAAAATATCGTTAATTGACTTTAAAGTGATTGTATTTGTCATTTGATTTTTATTTGCGAAAAAACATTGCAACTACGTCATTACATGTCGGACTTTAATATTTTTTCAAAGTTCTTTTTAAAATTTCTTTAATTTCATCTTTCAGCCATTGTGGCTCAACAACATTAACGGTTTCTCCATGTTTCAAAATTTGTTGAGTTAATTCATAATTAGGAACTACTTCAAGTGAGATTCTGCATTCATGTTCATCATCAATCAAAATTCTCTGTGATGAATGAAATGGTAAGGTTTTTACATATTTACCCTGTGTTTGAGTAAACGATAATACAATGGTCTGAGGAGTGTTCTCGGAATAAACCAAACCAATGGTTTTGTTAAACATTTCAATTGGATTCAGCTTTTTGTCAGGCTTAAATGTTTCCGTTTTTATTTCAAGGTTTTCAATCCTGTCAATTCCAAATGTTCTGAATTCGTTAAACCCACCGATAATTCCAACAACATACCAGCGGTTCTGATATTCCTTTAACAAGTATGGTTTTAGGGTGTACTTTCTTGATTTCTCTGTATGAAAATTGAAATGGGTAAATGATATTTTACGATTGTCTTTAATCGCTTTTAAAAGAGGTTTAAGATTTTCTATACCTTTTAATCCACCACCAGTATCAAAGGAAATATGTTTTAAGGAATCTTTACTTTCAAGTAAGCTTTCTGTCAGTAATTCTGCTGTATTTACAATTTCCAAAAAACGAAAGAAAGATTCAATGTTTAAACTATTTTGGTAATCAATGTAATAGCCGTTTTTATCCCGGTCGTACTTTATTTCAATTCCGAATTCGAAGCGGATTTGTTCAATATCTCGTTGAATTGTTCTGTCTCCAATTTCAAAACCATGTTCAAAAAGATAATCTTTTATTAATTGGAACGAAGGAAATTGTCCACGTCTGATTTTTTCTATTTCAAGGGTGTATCTCCTTATTGTTCCGTGCTTAGACATATAGATGAATTTTTTTGAGGGTCGGCAAAAATTGCACTCTTTTGCAAATTTTGGTTTGTGTGTCAGCCTGTGCGATTTGCAAATGTGTGCAATGTGCGGTGGCTTCCCTAACTGTCCCGAAGGGCAGAAGCGGGTCGGCAAAAACTAATTTTTTCTTGCACCATGCTTCAATCAAAGAGCTAATATTTTCAATCCGTTTTTTCAAATTTTCAATCAGTTATTTATGTGTAATTCGGTCTCTCAGCCTTGCATACAACGAGCAGGTATACGCAATATTTCGCTTATCTGTCCTTATCGGCAGGTATGCGAAACTCCGGATCACCTTTCCGGCTATGATGTCTATTTGTATTTATACAGATTGTTTTTGTATGATTTCAATACTTCAGTTTTTAAACCACTGCCCTTCAATATTAAATATCAGCGTACGAATATAACTAACAACGCTTTATTGTTCATGGATGACTATAAAAAGTTATCAACCATTGGTGAATTCGCATTATTTCAATGCGCCTGTGGTTTTCCGGAATGCTCCGGCAAGAAGGGACTTTTCTTTCCGGCAGGCGCCGTTTTATTTCACCGGTACTTCAATACCCAGGATTTCAGCGTTTTCCAACGCCTTCACGCCGATGCGGCTGCTTCCGCTGATGGCGATGGCGTCGCGTTTTCCGAGCCGGTATCCTTCCACTTCGGCGGAGCCTTCGATGACGAACAGAAACAGCCCGTTGCCTTCCTGGTGCAGGGAGTAGTCCGTTTGTGCGCCTGCTTCGGGGCCGGCTACCGACAGCCAGGCATCCTGGTGAATCCACAGGGCCTTTTCCTGCTGCCGGTTGTGGGGCGTAACCAGCGTCTGCCATGCGTTTTTACGCTGCGATGGTTCAAAAGCCCGCTGTTCGTAACGCGGCGTGAGCCCTCTCTGATCCGGGAAGATCCATATCTGCAAGAGCGTCGCCGGTTCCTCCTGCGAATGGCAGTACTCGGCGTGGCGGATGCCTGTACCGGCGCTCATTACCTGCACTTCACCGGCGCGGATCACTTCCGTATTCCCCATGCTGTCCCGGTGTTCCAGGGCGCCGCCCAACACGATGGTGATGATCTCCATGTTGTCGTGCGGGTGTTCGTCGAAGCCGGCGCCGGGGGCAATGGTATCATCGTTGAGTACGCGCAGGGCCCCGAACCGTTCCCTCACCGGGTTGAAATAGTTCGCGAAACTGAAACTGTGGTAAGTGTCGAGCCAGCCGTAACCGGCATGGCCCCGCTCTGACGAAGGGTGAAGTTCAACTTTCATGGCGGACTGAGATTAACGTTTGGGATATATAACAATCAGGCGGGACCGTTTGTTCCGGAATACGGCTGGCGGTTCAGGAGGGAACGGCCCAGCGTGATCTCGTCGGTGTAGTCGAGTTCGTCGCCGATGGGAATGCCGCGGGCAATGGTGGTAATGGCGACGGAAAAGTTACGGAGCAACTTATAGATATAAAAGTTGGTGGTGTCGCCTTCGATGGTTGCCGGCAGGGCCAGGATCACCTCTTTTACGCTGCCGCCCTCCACTTTGCCGGATAGCGATTTCAGCGTGAGGTCGGCAGGGCCTGTGCCTTCCATGGGCGATATGATGCCGCCCAGGATATGATAGGCGCCGTTGTACTGCCCGGTATTCTCGATGGCGATCATATCGCGCAGGTCTTCCACCACGCACACGGTGGCATGGTCGCGTTTGGGATTGGCGCAGATGGCGCAGATTTCGCCGTCGGAGATGTTATGGCAGATGGTGCAGTACTGTATTTCGCTGCGAAGTTTTTTGATGGCATCACCCAGCGAGGCGGCGATTTCCGGAGGTTGCCGGAGCAGGTGCAACGCCAGCCTAAGCGCGGTTTTCCGGCCGATCCCCGGAAGCCTTGTCAGCGCTTCCACCGCATTTTCGACCAGCGCCGATGAATAATTTCCCGTCATATCTTTCGTTCCTGATGGTATCGTATTTGTAATGTGAACCGGGGCCTTTTATATTTTTGCATAAAATTAGGTAATTTTCCGACGGCTGCCAGCCTGAGTTCTCAAGGAACCGTTTTGAAACGCAGTTTGAACCATGAATCTTAAAAACGTACTGATCGTTGCCGGCTGTATCCTTACAGCCACGCTTTCCCTCGAAGCCCAGGATACGGTAAATGTCACCGATGCCAAAGGATTGAAACAAGGCTTCTGGCGAAAGGTAAACGCCGAAAAACAGGTCGTTTACGAAGGGCGGTTCCTGGATGATAAGCCGGCAGGGGAGTTCCGTTACTTCTACCCCGACGGAAAGGTGAAAACCGTGATGAATTATACGCACAACGGCGATGAAGCCTCCTCGGTGAGCTATCACCCCAACGGAAAGAAAATGGCCGAAGGCGTTTATACCCTGAAGCAGAAGAACGGCTCCTGGCGTTATTACAACGACCTGGAAATTCTGATATCGGAAGAGTCGTACGATAACGGAAAGCCTGTGGGAACCTGGCAGAATTATTATGACGACGGTAAAATTCTCGAAGTATTTTCCTGGAACAAAGGGCTGAAAGAAGGTCCCTGGACCCAATATTTTACGGACGGCGCTTTGCGGATGACGGCCACCTATGCGGAAGGCAAACTCGAAGGCGAAGTGAAGAACTTTTATCCCAACGGTGATCTGATGGTAATCGGCGCCTACCTCCATGACCTGAAAGAAGGAACCTGGATCAGCTACAAGGAAGGCGGGGGCCCCGAAGTAAGCACGGTATATTCAAAAGGAATTGTGATGCAGCAAACCTTTTTTGATAAAGCCCGCGAAGAACAGCTTAAACAGGACGACAAACCGAAGGAAGGGGAGAAGGTGATTGAGGAGTGAGCGCTCAGGTTGACGAGCGTGTATATGTTTCAGCGTTTCAGTCCTGCCTGCCTTGCGCAAGGCTGTGGGAGGGGGCAGGGTTTCAGTGTTCCAGTGTTTCAATGTTTCAGTCCTGCCTGCCTTGCGCAGGGCTGTAGGAGGGGGCAGGGTTTCAAGCCTGCCCGGGCGAGGTTGCGGGTGAGGGGCAGGGTTTCAGGGTTTCAGGTTTTGTTTGGCTGTTAGCTTTTAGCCCTTGGCCTTTGGCGTTCTGCGTTTTGAGTTCTGTGTTTTGTGTTTTTTGTTTTTCATGGAATTCGTGGTTCGTGGGCAGTGTTTCAGCGTTTCAGTGTTTCAAGGTTTCAAGGTTTGGGTTTAAGCCTTTGCGTTTTGCGTTCTGTGTTTTGTGTTTTTTGTTTCATGGAATTCGTGGAATTCGTGGTTCGTGGGCAGTGTTTCAGCGTTTTGCGTTTTGTGTTCTGTGTTTTGTGTTTTTTGTTTCATGGAATTCGTGGAATTCGTGGGATTCGTGGGCAGTGTTTCAATGTTTCAGATCTGCCTGCCTTGCGCAAGGTTGTGGGAGGGGGCAGGGTTTCAGGGTTCCAGTGTTTCAAGGTTTGGGTTTAAGCCTTTGCGTTTTGCGTTCTGTGTTTTGTGTTTTTTGTTTCGTGGAATTCGTGGTTCGTGGGCAGTGTTTCAGCGTTTCAGTGTTTCAAGGTTTCAAAGTTTGGGTTTAAGCCTTTGCGTTTTGCGTTCTGTGTTTTGTGTTTTTTGTTTCATGGAATTCGTGGAATTCGTGGTTCGTGGGCAGGGTTTCAGCGTTTTGCGTTTTGTGTTCTGTGTTTTGTGTTTTTTGTTTCATGGAATTCGTGGAATTCGTGGTTCGTGGGCAGTGTTTCAATGTTTCAGATCTGCCTGCCTTGCGCATGGCTGTGGGAGGGGGCAGGGTTTCAGCGTTTTGCGTTCTGTGTTTTGCGTTTTGCGTTCTGTGTTTTGTGTTTTTTGTTTCATTGAATTCGAGGAATTCGTGGTTCGTGGGCAGCGTTTCAGTGTTTCGTTTGGCTGTTAGCCTGCCGTCTTACGCTCAGCCTGCCCAGGCAGGTAAACTGTTAGCCCTTGGCCTTTGGCGTTTTGCGTTTTGAGTTTTGCGTTTTGCGTTTCGTGGAATTCGTGGTTCGTGATTTGTTAGCGTTTTGCGTTCTGTGTTTTGTGTTTGTGTTTTGTGATTCATTAATAGTAATTCGTGGCATTCGTGATTGCATTCGTGGAATTCGTGGCTCATTATTCGTGATTCGTGATTCGTGATTTGTTAGCGTTTTGCGTTCTGTGTTCGGTGTTCTGTGTTTTGTGTTTTTTGTTTCGTGGAATTCGTGGTTCGTGATTCGTTAGCGTTTTGCGTTTTGTGTTCTGTGTTTTGTGTTTTTTGTTTCATGGAATTCGTGGTTCGTGGGCAGTGTTTCAGCGTTTCAGTGTTTCAAGGTTTGGGTTTAAGCCTTTGCGTTTTGCGTTCTGTGTTTTGTGTTTTTTGTTTCGTGGAATTCGTGGTTCGTGGGCAGCGTTTCAGCGTTTTGCGTTCTGTGTTCTGTGTTTTGTGTTTTTTGTTTCATGGAATTCGTGGTTCGTAATTCGTTAGCGTTTTGCGTTTTGTGTTCGGTGTTCTGTGTTTTGTGTTTTTTGTTTCGTGGAATTCGTGGTTTGAAATTTGACTTTTGGCTATCGGCCGGTAAATAACGGTATTACTTCTTTCAGCGTTTCCACGACGGTGTGACCTGTGGCGGCAAGCCTTTGCCGGGACTGATGTCCGGCGGCAACCAGGATGCAGCGGCAGTGCAGTTGTCCGGCAACTTCGGCATCATGGATCGTGTCGCCGATCATGACAATGTTTTCATGGCTCACTCCCCGGTTTTTGAAAAAGTTCACGGCATTTTCCGTTTTTCCGCCTGCATAGTGATCGTTGATGCCGCCGATATATTCAAAGTATGATGCAATGCCGAGGCGGGTCACCGATTCAACGAGGGCGTCGTGCTGCATGGCTGAAATAATGGCCTGGGAATACCCGGTATTTCTGAAAAAATCAAGGGTTTCCGTGGCCCCTGACGCTAGCCTGCATGCCGGCAATTTGCTGAAATATAAGCTCATAAATTCCATCGCGGCCTCTTCCCAGGGCTCTGATGTAAAATCAAATCCTACGGCTTTGTAATAATCAATGACAGGAAAAGTAAAGACGTCCCGATAACTGTCGGGGGTCAGCAGCGGAAGATTCCTGGATTTTAACATCGTATTGATGGATTCGATGCAAACGTGCAGGTCATCAAGCAGCGTCCCGTTCCAGTCCCAGATGATTGTTTTTTCAGGATACATGAAGTATAGAATGATAATCAGCGTTGTGTATCAGTGTTCCGGTCACAGCGGACCTGCAAATGTACAAACCGCCGTCCGATGCAAGTATCAGCAACCGAAAATCTTTATCTTTGCGTTAAAATCAAATAACGGAAAACATGTTACAACGTATTCAAACTGTATATCTTTCGATAGCAGCCGTTGCGATGGCTATGCTTTTTTTCTTCCCGTTCGCCGTGTTCCAGTCCGATTTCGTCTACAGCCGTTTCTTTATTTATGGCGTGGTTGATATGGTTCCCGGCGGGTCAAATTCGATGGGAATCATCTATGCGCTTCCGCTGATTCTGGCCGATTTAGGGGTAATTATCTTTGCTGTAACCGCGATTTTCCGTTATAAAGACAGGCCGTCACAACTCAAGCTGGTGAATGCCGCTTTTATCCTCACCATCATCCTGATTGCCGGCGTTTTCTTCCTTTACGGATATATCCTGGAGAAAAAATTCGGAACGCCTCCGTTATGGTCCGAAGGCTATGGCGTTTATTTTCCCCTTGTTGCGCTGCTTTTCCTGATGCTCGCCATCCGCTCCATCAAACGCGATGAGAAACTGGTGCGTTCGGCCGACAGGCTCCGGTAATTAGGTTCAGCAAATCTGGTCTCCTGAACGGAAAAGGATATATCCGTTTGTCACGATATTCCGGCGTTAATGCTTTTGACGCCTTTCCGCCTCAAATATTTCCAGGTCTTTAATCTGGCCGTTGTCAATCACAAACCTTACGAAGGTAATTACCTGTTGCCATCCCGAATTGCCGGCAGCGCCTGGATTGATATGCAACAGGGAATGTTTCCGGTCGAATAGTACTTTCAGGATGTGGGAGTGCCCGCAGATAAACAGCGCCGGTTTCTCCGATTCAATGATCGTCCGGGCGGCAGGATTGTATCGTCCAGGATACCCGCCGATATGCGTCATGAAGACTTTTACATTCTCGCATTCAAAGATAAGGCTGGCAGGATATGACATCCTTACGATGTGGTCGTCAATATTCCCGTGAACCGCTTTTAACGGTTTCAGGCTGTTCAGTTTATCCGCCGTTTCAATATTACCGATATCGCCTGCATGCCATATTTCATCGCACGCGGAAAAGAATTCTGCTGTTTTTGGATGAATAAAGCCGTGGGTGTCACTTAGTAAGCCTATGCGTTTCATTCAGTGGTTGGGATTGATCGTCGGTTAGGTGATAGATATGGGGCAGCCGGGAGCAGGGGGCAGGGGGCAGGGGGCAGGGAGCGGGGAGCAAGGAGCGCGGAGAAAGGAGGACGGAGGACGGAGAACGCAAAACGGAAAACGCAAAACGTAGAACTCAGAACTCAAAACTCTAACAGCAAACGGCCTGCCTGCCAGGGTTGGCTGTGCGTAAGATGGCAGGCTAAAAGCCAAAGGGCAAAGGGCAAAAGGCAAAGGGCAAAGGGAAAAGGGAAAAGGGAAAAGGGCAAAAGGGGCAAGGGGCAAGGGGCGCGGAGAAAGGAGCAGGGGGCAGGGAGCAGGGAGCAGGGAGAACGGAAAACGCAAAACGCAAAACGTAGAACTCAGAACTCTAACAGCAAACGGCCTGCCTGCCTGGGTTGGCTGTGCGTAAGATGGCAGGCTAAAAGCTAAAGGGCAAAGGGCAAAGGGCAAAGGGGCAAGGGGCAAGGAGCAAGGAGCAGGGAGCAGGGGGCAGGGAGCAGGGAGCAAGGGGCGCGGAGAAAGGAGAACGGAGAAAGGAAAACGGAAAACGCAAAACGTAGAACTCAGAACTCAAAACTCTAACGGCTAATGGCTAATAGCTAACAGCTAAAGGCCAAAGGCTAAATACCAGGCACGACAGAACAGGTTTTGGCGCGTATTGATCGGGGGAATATTGTATTTTCCTGCTGCCCGACCTCCGGTAATATAACCCATTGCTGAACCTTAAACATCCTGTGTTTCAGAACCAATTCTTCTTTTTCATATAGTAATACATCCCCCCGGCTATCAGGGAGAAAACGCCCAGGAGGGCAAAGTAACCATAGCGCCATTCCAGTTCAGGCATGTAGCGGAAATTCATGCCATAAATACCTGCCAGAAAAGTAAGCGGAATAAAAACGCTTGAGATGAGCGTGAGCGTTTTCATGATGCTGTTCATCCGGTTGGCGTTGTTGGCCATCAGCAGGTCCATCATGGCCGAGATCATTTCGCGGAAATTGTCGATGGTTTGAATGATATGGATGAGGTGATCATAAATATCGTTCATGTATTGCCGGGTGAAGCTGTTAATGAGCGGCGACTCATCATGGGCAATACTGCGGATTTCTTCTTTCAGCGGGTAAATGGTGCGGCGAAGGATCACCAACTGTTTCTTGAGGGCGAGGATTTTCTGGGCAATTTCATTGGAAGGCTTGTCGAGCAGCAAATCTTCCAGTTCATCGGTCTGGTCGTCGAACTGGTCGAGGATCACGTAATAGTTATCCACAATTTTATCGAGAAGCAGGTACGAAAGGTAGTCTTCCTTACGGCTTCGCGCACGCGATTTGGTGGTCTTCAGCCTTTCAACAACAGGTTCGAAAAGGGGCGTGTCGTCTTCACAAAAGGAAACCAGGAAGTTCTTTCCCAGCAAAAGGCTGACCTGTTTGGCGTCAATTTGTTTCTTCGGCATATCCCATACCAGGCTTTTCAGAGTAATGAAGAGGTAGTCGTCCATATCTTCAATTTTCGGAAGGTGTTCTACGTTGAAGATATCTTCCATGAGAAGCGGATGGATGCCAAAATCTTTGCCGATCGTCTCGATCGTTTCCGTGTCGCGGAAGCCGTGAACAGTTATCCAGTTGGTTTTATCACTTTTGAGTGATTGGAAAGCGGCAGACGGATCGATATTTTTCTTTTCGTGAAATTCATCCTCATCATATTGGATCATTCCAACGGAAGTAGGAAAGGGCTCGCTTCCGGTATATAATAGCAATCCCGGCGGCTGCCCCGATTTCCTGCTGTATTTCTTTTTAGGGGAAGTGCGTATGTGTTGTTGTATATGACGTGTATTCATATTTTCGCTGCATTAAAAACCGGAGCCGGCCATGCAGCCGGATCCGGAATGATTGCCAGGGTTTCAGAAGCAAGGGTATTGATTATTTCTTTTCCTTCAGCAGGTCCCTGATCTCGGTAAGCAGTGTTTCTTCCTTCGAGGGGGCCGGAGGGGCGGCCGGCGCTTCAGTGCTTTTTTTCTTGGTCGAGTTCAGAGCCTTGACTAACAGGAATATAGAACCTGCAATAATCAGGAAATCGATGATATTCTGGACAAACATTCCATAATTGAGCGTAACGGCAGGAGTATCCCCCACAGCATGAACCAGAATTGCTTTGTACTCTTTAAAATCAACGCCTCCCAGCAGTACTCCGATCGGGGGCATCAGAACGTCGTTTACGAAAGAGGTAACGATCTTGCCGAAGGCGGCGCCAATGATCACGGCAACTGCCAGGTCCATAACGCTGCCTTTGATGGCAAATTCTTTAAATTCCTTAATGAGTCCCATGTTTATTGAGGTTTGGTTCGTAAATTGGATTAATTGGAGATGAAATTACGCCAATAATCAAAGCATGTCAACTATTTAATGAAACTAAATGAAAATCCGACAGAGAAGGATTCTTTAAACTGTGTTTTCGGGCCGTGTTTATTCCCTTCTTTATCAAAGGAATTGATGTTGTCATCGTAGATTAACGTCGTACCTATTGTTGTCGAAATGTGCTTGTTCACTTTTAAAAATATCGTATTTTCCCAGTTCACTATGATGTTTTCGGGATTTTTCAGATAATTGGAGAATAGACCGAGTTTCGACAAGAGGTTGACATTTTTAAGGATATCCTTCTTGAATTGGGCTGTGACCGATCCCCCCATCTGGATAAGCGATCGCTTACCCGGCTCAACCCCGAAAGCGCCTGCTTTGGAATGGGAATCCTCGTCGACCAGCGTGACGCGGGAACCGATAGGCGAGAGGAGCAGTGTAAAATAATCGGCAGGCTTATAATCCATCCCGATAGCCAACTGAATATACCCGGGGGCCATGAACTGTGAAAGCAGCACTCTTTCGTCGTTGCTGATATACTTGTAGCCTTTATCAAACTGCGTCTTGAAACTCAGCAAAGCGGTATAATTCCACTGCCGGGCGGCATATATCCCTGCTTTTGTCGTAAGTTCAATTTTATCATCGGTTTTCCTCCAGTTCGAGAAACTTTCCTGTTTTTGAACGCCGTAACCGAAAGCGGCAAAGTTGTTCCAGGTGAATTTGTTTTTGTTATAATCGGCAAAAAGGTTAATCAAAGCGTTGGTAGCCAGTGAATTTTCACCTCCTGCCGACCAGTTGGAAAGCGCCAGTTGCGAAAAGCCTATATTGGTTTCAGCCTTTAGTTTCCAATGTCGTACCGTATCGGGCTCAGCGCTGCGGGCACAAAGGCAAATCATGAATCCTGCCAGCAACGTCAGGGCAATCTTCTTCATAAAAACTCATTTATTAAAATGGACTGCAAAAATATACAAGAAATCTATATGCCTGAAAATCGAGCGTTATTGAAGTGAAAATCCCGGTTGCGCCGATTGCACATCATACCCGGTTCCGCTTTTCAGGCTGAATAATAGCGAGAGATTCATCATTGTACGAACGGCGGTTCCGTTGTATATGCCCGGTGTCCAGGTCATCAGTTTTACCAGGCGCAGGGCCTCTTCGGAACAACCGGCGCCAAGGTGTTTTTCAACCCTCAGGTTGGAAATATGCCCGGTTGGCTCTACGACGAATTTCAGGGATACTTGTCCGCTGATATTTTGTTTCAGGGCATTTTCGGGATACGTGAAATTTTTAGCCATAAACTTCTGCATCGTCATGTCTTTATCGATGAAAACCGGTTTGGGCTGTATCTCCAGCGTCCTGTAGGAATAGATCTTTCCCGAACTGTCGACGACCGGGTACGGGAGCGCCGGAATGTTGTATCCCCTTTTCTTAACTATTTTTTCGTAACGCTTCACCGAAAAGTCAAACTCCATCTCCACCTTTTCGTCAGCGGGAACTCCGAAAGATTTTGCGGGTTCCCACAACAGGAGCTTGAAAATTCTAAGGGATTCGGCATCAATGGCAGGGGAAACGCTTTTAATGACCTGCACATTGGCGACGGTGGCATTTCGCGTTATAAGGCCCGAAATAACGACGGTACCTTCAATTCCGCGTTTCAGCTCGCCGGCAGGATAAACCATTTCCCTTTCAATAAATTCCCTGAGCTCCTGTTTGCTTCCGTAAGGCATGGCGTGCGTCAATTCCTGCGACACGACTTTGAGGCTGATTCCTGACGTCAGCATCAGGATAACGACCGGCAGTTTTTGAAAAAAAATGCCCATAAAAAAGCTGTTAGATGTTAACAGCTAAGATAAGAATGAAAACTGGCTTATTCAACCTGAAATGACCGGAAAATTAAATTTTCCTGATATCAGTAGCCAGAATCCAGCCCTGACTGCCATTGGCGATTTTTACTTCGATCCATCCTCCTATGGAATCCTGAACCAACACTTTAGAGCCTTCGTGCAAAACAAACAGATCGATGCTCGAAGGATCGGGCGAGCTTTTAACAGTAACCGTCGGGGTGAAAACAATGCCTTCTTTCCGGGCTTTCAACTGGCTGTTTTTTTGTGAAGCGATACCCAGCATAACAAATGCCAGCGCCAGCAATGCCGCAGCGCTCCAGAAAGATACCCGGCGCAGGATCATGCGCCTCGAAACAAGATATATGCCGGCCAGGACGAGGCCTGTAATTACAAAAAGAATAATGAGGACTGAAAGGGTATCGAGTGAAAACAGGTTCTTCAGATTGGTCCACCAGCGCTTATAAAATAGTTCCGGTATTTTTTCTATTTTATCGGCAATACGGCTGTTGGCGACGGCCAGGTTGTACCGGGTGTCGGCGTCGTTCGGATCGATCTTCAGGGCCTTTTCATAATACAGGATGGCCGGTGGCAGTTCGTTGTTTTTAAAATACGCGTTGCCGAGGTTGTAAAATAAATTTTCCGATTCGTACCCCATCCTGATCACCTCTCCGTAAAGGGCTATTGCATCTTCATAATGTCCCTGGCTGTATGCTTTGTTCCCTTTTACAATCATGGCTTCAGGCGTTTCAGCCGTCAGGACGGCAAACGGGAATAACAGGCAAATCGTAAGGGCAAACCTTTTCATAGCGGGAAAGGTATATGATTGAGTTATTTTAATTGTTGTTCGGTTTTGGAAATATTCTCTAGGGCTTCCCGGTATGTTTCCTGCATGATGGCTTCCTTGTCGCCGGGCGCAAAACGGGCAAATTCGCAGTGCTGAAGATTCCCGATAAACCGGCGGCTGATGTCCTCGTCAACATTCCGCTGCTGAAGCGACTCCAGGGCCGTATCGAGTGAAAGCCCGGAAATGGGAATATTGAATTTGTCGCTGATATATCCCCATAACGCCTGCGATACCTCTTCGTAAAACTGCTCCTGTTTTTTCTGGTCAAGGAAAACCTTTGCCTTCTTCAGTCGTGCCGTAGCCACCTTATTGGCCTTACGGTTACGCATGAGTCCGGTATTATTTCGCAACTGAAGCTGCTTGCGCCAGATAATCAGGAACAACCCGAATAAAACGAATGGCAGGAGGAATAAAAGGTAAAAGAGCCAATTCCCGAAGAAATTCTTACCGGCAAGATGCAATCCGGTCACATTGTGCCGGATGTAGCGGATATCGTTTCCGATGTACTTGATGTCTTCGTTGGATGAGGACGACAGCAAACCGGATTCCGTTCCGTCCCCTTTGTTCACTTTTATGTTGAATTGCTGCGACGAAAGGGTGGTGTACACTTTCCGCGAAAGGTCGTAATAGGTGAAAGGGACCGGCTTGATGGTGAAATTTCCCGGAACACGCGGAATCACAAGGTATTCAAATGTCCGTGAACCCGAGATGCCTGAAGCGGTTGCATTGATATTATCAACAATCTTCGGATCGTACACTTCAAAATCGGGAGGAAAGACGAGATTGGGCTTTTCGATGAGGCTGAGGTTGCCGCTGCCTGTGATGGTGTACCGCAATGTGATGGCTTCATTGGCTTTGACCTCGTTATGATCGATGTTTGACTTCAGGGTAAAATTACCTACGGCGCCGGTAAAATCAACAGGCTTGCCGGCCGATGGCAACGGGCTTATACTTACTGTAACCGGATTCGATTTCAGCGCTTTCTGTACGGTCTGTGTTGAGGTGCTGAAAGGGGAACTGTCGAAAAAATTCCTGAAGAACGGATCGTTGAAAAACGGATCGTCGTCGAAAGGCGATTTCGACTGAACGGTAACCTGCGCCAATACGTCGACCTGCAGCGGATCAATGGTGAGTTTGCCGGTCTGCTGCGGGAAAATAGCAACTTTTCTGATCTCAGCCACCATGTATTTCGAGCCGTTGATGACTTCGTCATATTGCAGGTACTTGTCCTTGTTTTTCAAAAGATCCTGCGACCAAAACCCTACATTCGAAGGGATCTTATCGATGCCCTGCAACGAGAGCGGTATGCGGGTGTACAGCTTATAGGTAATGATGGCCTGTTCGCCAAGCTGAAGGTTATTTTTGGATATGACCGCTCTGAGAAAAACGTCATTTCCCGAAATGTTCCCGGAACTTTGCGGCTGGCTGCTTCGCGGGCGAGCGTTCTGACGGGCCTGCGGACGTTGCCCGCCGCCCTGGTCAGTCACCTGAATGGTCAGTGAGTTCGAAAGGTATTTCTTGCCGTCAACGGTCACCGATGCGGGAGGAATGGTAAAGGTGCCGGCCCTTTGGGCCTGTAATACAAACGTGTAGGAATAACTTACCGACTGGGTAACTTTTCCATTGATAAAGGAAATATTGCTGCTTGAACCCTGCGACGGGCCTGTCAATATGTCGAAATTGCGAATCTCAGGCATGATGAAGCCTTTTGCTTCCTTGTTGACGGAATAGGAGATCCTGAATGCCTGTCCGGTACCTACCTGCGACGGCCCGCTGGCTTCAAAGTGCACCTGTGCATCGGCTTCACCCGTTAATACAAGAGGTAACAGGATCATCAGCATGACCTGCAGGATGTAGCGAGATATTTGTTTCGTCAGGTTCATAGTATCGTTGGCAGGTTGAAACAAAGCTTTTACCAGTCTTTTTCAATTTTTACCTGTGCCGCACTGGCTTTGTTCTTCTTTACCTTATCAAGGGTTTGCTTTTCGTTGTTGTTGAGCGCCTGCAGCATGCGTTCCGCATTTTGCTTGTTCATTTGCCTGTTCTGCGGCGGCTGGTTCTGTGGCTGGTTTTCAGGGTTTTGTTGCTGTTGTTGCTGTTGCTGTTGCTGTTGCTGCTGGTCTTTTTTATTCTTGCCGTTGTTATTGTTCTTGTTATTCTTCTGCTGCTGTAATTTGGTAAGGGCATAGGCCAGGTTGTAACGGGTTTCTTCATCGCCCGGATTAAGCCTTAATGAATTCTTGTATGCTTCGATGCTCTCAGGGTATTTCCTGGCCTGTAAAAGCGAGTTTCCCAGGTTGTGGTAAGCGGCGGCTTTGCTTTTATCGCTCAACGTCTTCTGGCCGGTAACGGTGGAGAAAGTAGATGCCGCCTTATCAAATTCTCCTTCTTTGTATAAAGCATCTCCCAGGTTGTATGCGGCTTTCGCCGATTTTGGCGATTTATCCAGCGCTTTCCGGTAATTGATTTCGGCGTCTTTAAATTTGGCGTCGTTATATTTTGAATTGCCTTTGCGGATAAATTTTGCCGGCTGTTGCGCCAGGCTAAGGGTGCCTGCCGACAGCATCAGTATTGCAAACACGGCCAAAACCCTTTTTATACCGGGGAGCGGCGCCCTGTTTACTCTTTTTCGGGATAATATTACGGCTGGTGAATGTATCATTGATTTTGCACCGGATATCATTTAACGGTATTGTTTTCAAAAAGTTTTATTTTGCCCGACAGCCTGCTTTTCCTTTCAACGAGGAACAACTCGGCAAGCAGGATGATAAGGGCGGCTACGAGCAGGAACTGGAACCGGTCTTCATAATCGGAGAAGAACCGGGAATCGAATTCTGTCTTTTCGAGGCTGTTTAGTTTATCGAAAACCTCCTTAACTCCCGACTGGCTGTTGCTGGCCCTTACATACATTCCGTTACCGGCCAGGGCAATATCGTTCAGGAGCCTGTCGTCGAGTTTCGAAATGATGGTATTGCCTTCCTGATCGGTTTTATAACCTATTTGTAATGCTCCGTTAAAGACAGGGATCGGTGCGCCGTCGGGAGATCCCATGCCTACGGTGAACACCTTGATACCCTGCGCTGCGGCCCTTTTTGCGGCGTCGACGGCGTCATCTTCATGGTTTTCGCCATCGGTAATCACGATGATGGCCTTGCTTTGCTTGCCTTCGGCAAAACAGGATGCGCTTCTTTCAATGGCTTGCCCGATAGCTGTTCCCTGTGTTGGGACCATTCCGGGATTTATTCCCGAAAGGAATAATTTTGCGGCGGCATAATCGGAGGTAACCGGCATCTGGACATACGATTTCCCTGCAAAGATCACGATGCCTACACGGTCATTGTCCATTTTGTCGAGAAGGCGCGAAATGGCCTGTTTCGAACGATCGAGCCTGTTGGGGGTGATGTCCTGCGCCAGCATTGAATTTGAAACATCAAGGGCAAAAACAACGTCGATGCCTCTGCGTTTAATTTTTTCCAGTTTCGATCCGATTTGCGGACCGGAAAGAGCTGCGACCAGCAATGCCCAGGCCAGCATCAGCAGGATGAACTTTGTCCTGCTCCGGATTTCGGAATATTCAGGCATGAGCCGTTGCAGAAGTGTCCATTCACCTAAAGATTTCAACGCTTTTTTCCGCTGACGCATCATCAGGACGAAATACAACACAAACACCGGTATCGCCAGCAGGAAATAAAGTGCAAACGGATGGGCAAAACGTAGCATTTGTATTGAAATTTAGTTGTTTATTATTATTTGGCTGTTAGCTGTTAGCTGTTGGCTGTTGGCTATTGGCGTTTTGAGTTTTGAGTTCTGAGTTCTGTGTTCTGTGTTCAGCGTTTTGTGTTTTGTGTTTTCTCGATTCGTGGTTCGTTGTTCGTGGGCAGTGTTTCAGTGTTTCAAGGTTTCAAGGTTTGGGTTTAAGCCTTTGCGTTTTGCGTTTTGTGTTCTGTGTTCTGTGTTCTGCGTTTCGTGATGCGTTGTTCGTGATTCGTTGTTCGTGGTTCGTGGAATTCGTGATAGCATTCGTGGAATTCGTGGCTCATCATTCGTTCTCCGTTCTCCCTTCTCCCTTCTCCCTTTTGCGTTCAGTGTTTTGTGTTTCCCCCTTCTCTTTAACCCTTGACCTTTACCCTGCCGTCTTACCCCCACCCGCCCCAGGCAGGTAAACTGTTAACTATTGGCTGTTGGCGTTTTGAGTTTTGAGTTCTGAGTTCTGTGTTCTGTGTTCAGCGTTTTGTGATGCGTTGTTCGTGATTCGTTGTTCGTGATTCTTGGAATTCGTGATAGCATTCGTGGAATTCGGGGCTCATCATTCGTTCTCCGTTCTCCCTTCTCCCTTCTCCCTTCTCCGTTTTGCGTTCAGTGTTTTGTGTTTCCCCCTTCTCTTTAACCCTTGACCTTTACCCTGCCGTCTTACGCTCAGCCTGCCCAGGCAGGTAAACTGTTAACTATTGGCTGTTGGCGTTTTGCGTTTTGTGTTTTGCGTTTTGTGTTTTGTGTTTTCCGTTTTCCGTTCTCCGTTCTCCGTTCTCCCCTTCCTTTCACACAATGCCATACACCGGCAGGTAAAGTTCTCCGTTTCTTTAGGGTATCGTCTTAAACACCGTATGTCTCAGCACAATTTCTACACCCAGCATTACCAGCGCTATCAGAACAAACGGGAAGAACTCCTCTTTCTTGCGCCTGAATTCCGTCACATCTATTTTGGATTTTTCCATTTTATCAATTTCCTGGTAAATGCTTTCAAGCTTCCTTTTGTTGACGGCCCTGAAGTATTTGCCGTTTGTCATCGAGGATATTTTCTGCAGCAGGGCTTCATCTATTTTAACTTCCACATTCTGATACTGGATGCCGAAGGGCGTCTCGAAAGGGTAGGGAGCTGTTCCTATGGTGCCGATGCCGATGGTGTAAATACGAATGCCGTATAGTGAGGCAATTTCCGCCGCCGTTACGGGGTCAATGGCGCCCATGTTATTAATGCCGTCGGTGAGCAGGATTATTACTTTGCTGACGGCTTTGCTTTCCTTTAACCTGCTGACGGCCGTAGCGAGGCCGTCACCCAGGGCGGTTCCGTCGTCCACCATGCCGCTTTTAATTTCACCATAAAGGTTGATGAGTACGGAATGATCGGTGGTAAGCGGGCATTGGGTGAAGCTTTCCCCGCTGAAAACTACCAGCCCGATGCGGTCGTTCGGGCGGCCATTGATAAACCGGGTGGCGACATCCTTGGCAGCTTCGAGGCGGTTGGGCCTGAAATCTTCGGCCAGCATGCTTCCCGAAATATCATTGGCCAGAATGATATCAATACCTTCAACGCTGATATTCTGGCTGCTCATGCTCCGCTGGGGACGTGCCAGGGCAATGATGATAAATATGAGCGCCAGCATGCGCAGAGCAAACAGCAGGTGCCTGCACCGTACCCTCCAGCCTGGCTTAACCGAAGATAATGCCGTAAAGGTGGATACCTGAAATTTTGCATGAAGGTGCATCAGCCTGTACCAATACCAGCCTGCTGCTGCTGGAACAAGCAACAGGAGCCAGAAGTAAGCGGGATTGGCAAATTCAACGTTCATCATCATTCAGTGGTTTGTTGGGTCATCGCAGTATCTGACGGGGTGGTTGCCTTTGTTTCCTGCTGGACGACGGGCTTGGTGCGGTCCACAAAAAGGATAGCATCTTTCAGGCTCTGTTCATTCTCAGGAGGTAAAGGAATTTCTTTGGCAAACTTTACAAGGTCGGCAAGCCGGAGAACCCGGGCCAGTTGTTCTGTGGACTGGCTTACCGCCGGCGAGTTGCTGCACAATTCCAGGATATCGTCGGTGGTCATTTCCACCGCGGGAATAAGGTGCTGGTACTCAAGGTACCGGCGGAGGATATCCGACAATTCGCTGTGGAAAAGTTTTATACGGCCTTCCTGCCAGTGTTTCTTTTCCGAAAGTTCTTTCAGCTCGTTGAGCGCTGTTTGCCAGGCCGGGAGAGCCGGTTTAACGATTTTCGGGATGAAAGGTTTGTTTTGTTTACGCCGCCAGAGGTAATAGATGACAACGGCGGCCAGCGCCAGGACTGCCAGTGCGCCAAGGATATATGGCAATAGTTCGCCAAATGTCAGCCTTTGTTTCATCGGGGCTTTGATATCCCTGATGGCCAGCGTTGTATCCACGGCTACCGTGCTAACCTGCATCATCAGGGAGTCGGTGTATGAATTGTATCCTGCCGTGTCGCTGCCTTTACGGTAAATAAAATTCAGCGGAGGTATGGAATGAAATCCGGTATCGAATGAAGTGATGGTGATATACTGACTGTACTGTAACAGGTCTCTGCCCTTAACAGCCGATGTATCAACCGGTCCGCGCTTCACCACTTCCACCGAAGGGCTTAGGGTGTCGGGAATAACAGGCCATTGAACTTTAACCGATTTGGGAGCGGTAAAGCCAAGTTGCAGCCTTACCTGTTCACCGATGCGTATGGCAGCGGTATCAAGTTTTGCAGCAGCTTTCTGTGCTTTTACCACAGGACATGCCGTCAGCATAACCGTCAAGACAATAAGGAATGCAACCGGTGTAACCGTTTTAGGATGATGCCCAGATCCCATTGTTATATATTTAATACCTGGCTTCACGTTTTTTAAATAGGCCGATCAATGGTTTCACATAATCCTGATCGGTGCCGAACCTAACGGTATCAACACCGCTGCGCATAAATATCCCGTTCAGGGTATTTTCATGATTTTTCCACCAATGCGTATATGCCTGCCTGACCTGCAGGTCGGATAAATCGACCCAGGTACTGGCATTGGATTCCTTGTCGTAAACCTGCATCAGTCCGACGGGAGGCAGGTTTGTTTCCGACTCGTCATACACCTGCAGTGCAACGATATCATGTTTCCCAGAGGCAATCTGCAGCGCTTTCTCAAAATCATGGTCAAAAAAATCGGAGATGATGAAAGCCGTGCAACGTTTCTTGATGGCGTTGGTAAGGAACCGCAGCGCCTCCGAAATATCGGTCTTCTGGCTTACCGGCCTGAAGTCCACCAGTTCGCGGATGATCCGGAGTATGTGGGAAGTGCCTTTTTTAGGTGGGATAAATTTCTCGATGACGTCGCTGAAGAAGATCACCCCGACCTTATCATTGTTCTGAATGGCCGAGAATGCCAGTACGGCGGCTATTTCGGTCATCTGGTCTTCCTTGAACATCTTCCGGGTGCCGAATTCATTCGAACCGCTCACATCAATCAGCAGCATCACGGTTAGTTCGCGTTCTTCGTCGAAAACCTTAACAAAGGGATGGTTGAAGCGGGCTGTTACATTCCAGTCAATATTCCGGATATCATCGCCGAACTGATATTCCCGGACTTCGCTGAAAGCCATACCCCGTCCTTTGAAGGCGCTGTGGTACTGTCCCGAAAAAATCTGATGTGAAAGGCCACGGGTCTTGATCTCGATCTTACGCACTTTCCTGATGATGTCCGAGGTTTCCATGGTGGATATGGTTAATTACGGGATTTACCGGAATTTACTGATAGCTGCATCGTACAATGATACATGCGATAAAACGGCAGAAGGCAGATTCTAGGGAACTTCAACCGTATTGAGTATTTCACTGATAATCTCTTCGGTGGTGATGTTTTCGGCTTCGGCTTCATACGTCAGCCCGATACGGTGGCGCATAACGTCGTGTGCCACGGCGCGGATGTCTTCAGGAATTACATATCCGCGGCGTTTGATGAAGGCAAAAGCCTTGGCGGCCAGGGCCAGGTATATGCTTGCCCTGGGCGATGCACCGTAACGGATGAGGCTCTCAAAATTTTTCAGCTTATAATCGGCCGGGAATCGCGATGCAAAGACGATATCGGTAATGTAATTTTCAATTTTTTCGTCCAGGTAAACCTGCCGCACCACTTCACGCGCTTTCAGAATGTCTTCCGGCTTCAGGATAGTGTTGGTCGAAAGTGTTTCCTGGCTGATATTCTGCCGGAGAATGAGTTTTTCCTCCTGCTTTTGCGGGTAAGAAATAACCACCTTGAGCATAAAACGGTCGACTTGTGCTTCGGGCAGAGGATAGGTGCCTTCCTGTTCGATGGGATTTTGTGTGGCCAGAACAAGGAAAGGTTCGGGCAGTTTATAGGTCTTTTCGCCAATGGTCACCTGTCGTTCCTGCATGGCTTCGAGCAACGCACTCTGCACCTTGGCAGGAGAACGGTTGATTTCGTCGGCAAGGATGAAATTAGCGAAAACAGGCCCTTTCCGTACCATGAAGTCTTCATTCTTCTGGCTGTAGATCAGCGTTCCGATAAGGTCGGCAGGTAAAAGGTCCGGAGTGAACTGGATGCGGCTGAAATTCAGGTCGATAGTCCGGGCTAATGATTTGATGGCGAGCGTTTTTGCCAGACCGGGAACGCCTTCCAGCAGGATGTGCCCGTCGGCCAGTAAACCAATCAGTAACCTTTCAATCATCTGTTTCTGTCCGACAATAACACGATGCATTTCCATCGTGAGCATATCAACAAAGGCGCTCTCAGTTTGAATCCTGTCGTTCAGTTCTTTGATGTTAGTCTCTACCATGATAAGTTTAGGTTTTACAGGGCAAAATTAGGAACAGGCATCACATCCTTAGTGCAGTACGCTGTTAAAAATTGTTAAACCGGAATGATTGGATTTGCGGGAATTATAGTGTTTCCAGGCTTTATTCCGGATAATAGTTGTGCATGAATTAAACATGTGACGAATTGTATATTTTACACCTTGAGTTTGCTGTTCATGGAATGATGAGGGGCGCCGGATCTACAGGACGATAGGCGAACGGTATATGTGGTTTGGATCAAAAAGCGAAAGGCTGCCGGGCTCCTGCGCTTTTTCAGCCTGAAATTTTCTTTACCGGCGAACCGGCATTGTTTGTAACAATCGATACTATCTCATTCATCATCGAAACCTGCAATTTCTGAAGTTCAAAGAGTTCCTGTTGCTGATCCATGATGAAGTGATCAACTTTTTCGTGTAAAGACCTGATCTCCAGTTCTGATTTCAGGTTAATCATATAATCGTTTTTGGCCCGTTCCCGGTCTTTTTCTTCCTGCCGGTTTTGGCTCATCATGATGACCGGGGCTTGAATTGATGCTACACATGAAAGTATCAGGTTCAGCAGGATGAAAGGATAAGGATCGAAACCTGTATTGGCCAGCCAGTATATGTTGATGGCGATCCAGACGAGGATGAAAACCATGAAAGCGATGATGAATTTCCAGCTTCCGCCGAAAGTAGCCACTTTATCGGCTATTTTCTGGCCCGCCGTTAGTTTCGGCTGCCTCTCGCTGTCAAGTTTGTCGGACAGTGTTGCATTGGCTGACATAGAATTCAGAACGGTTTTTTCAGGTTCATCCAATTTGCCGACTTCACGGGTCAGGTAATTGGTTATGTATCGTTGCTGGTATTCGTTTAATTCGCCGATCGAAATAAAACTGTTATGGTTAATGGCCGGATTCTCCTTCTGCATGAGATGCAGTACCGGGTGGCGGATGGTTTTTGCCGAAACCCTTTCCATAACCGGAAATTCCTGATGCGACAGATCGCTTATGAATGTATCCATGGCTTAAATATATATATTGTCTGGTTGATTACCTGGTTTCATCATCAATAATGCTTTCCCTCAAATCGAAAAGTTCCCATCGTTTCGAGAGTATTTCCGCCTGCTTTTGACCTAATAACCTGATAAAGTCGCGAACGCCGACCGGTTCATTTCCGTTTGCATGGATGAGCACGATGCTGCCGTATTCCGGGTACTGCCCTTTTGCCAGCCAGGCATCACTGCCCACTGGTATCAGCCCGTAATTCAATATTTTATCGAAGATTGCGCTATTGGACACCAGGCCGGGGAACCGGAAAAATACCGAAGGAAGGATGCCATTTTCGAGCATGGCGACTTCCGTTTTTAGTACTTCTCCATTGATATCGGTGCCGGGTTCAAGCATAAAGTTTTTTTTAACGGGAGCTGATTTTGAGACATTATGGTTGTATGTATGGTTGATCCACACTATATCAAGCAAACCCGATTGCTGAAGACTATCGAGCCACTTCAGATCCCCGGCATGCATATTCATCCATCTTCCTGTAACTGAAATGCCTACCGGAACAGGACTTTCAATCCTGCCGAGTTCATGGATGAGATCGGTGAACACAACACGGTCGAGCGGGCGATGTGACGGACAAAGGTCAATGGTAAGGTCAATCCCTTTTTGCGAAGGCCTGAATTTTGTGATACCTGCATCCTGCAACCCTCCGTCTTTACTCCTGGCTTCCCTTATCGCTGCGATATAGGGCGTATTTCGGAACCTGGAACTGACCGTTTGCCATGATCCTGAGATTACCTTAATGCTGTCGGCATTTATAACCCGGGTTAGAAGAGTCTCCGGCGATACAGTGAGATAGAATTTCTGATTATCTCTCTTAAACTGCCTGATCACGATCACTTTTTCGGAATTCCTTCGCAGGGTTCCCCAACCTGTAAAAAGCTGATAATCGGTAACAGGTTTTGAATTACCCGGATTGCATGTTAACATCATCCAGAATAATATGATCAGGGTTCCAAATTTCATTTCATCCGTGAATTATTATGATTATCAGGGGCTGATGGACTTCCATGCCGGATATTTTACTTTCGGTCAGATCGTTTTGCCAGGTTCACAGGCCTTTAGGTTCATTCGCAACCATGTTTGTTTCATAATGTTGGCATATGACAAACATCTTTCTCACCAGGCGCTTCGGTGAACCGGATCAGCGACGTTATCGCCATTCTAAAATACGACAAAATTCCATGTTGCGCGCTTTGGTCCTTCGTCAATTTGCCGGGCCTTCAGATAATGATGATAAACGATAAGGAATGATTGATATTATCCGATGAATTTAACATCAAGAGCTGTTTCCTGCTCCTGTAATTCAAATCATGGCTGGTAATTTTCTGTGAATCAAAAAGGTATTTTTTGCGTAAGTTTGTATAAAGAGTGATTTCCTGAATCCCATGCCGTTTTATAGACCAGCCGTTGATTTTATAAATGCCAGGTTCACTGCGATTCATGAGAACCGGAAATTTATCGCTCAATTTTTACTGGCGGCTCTGTTTATTTTTCTTGGGGTCTGGTTTGTAAAGCATGAGCAGGCGGAACTGGGTGAAGTCAAAGATGTATTATTATCATCGCGATGGAAGTATATCCTGTTAGGGATTATACTTACAGGCGTCTATATTGTTTTACAGGGGGTAATGTATCAGATGGCTTTCGCTTCGGTGAAAAACAGGGTAAAACTTTCAACGACGATGCTGTTGTTTCTGAAACGCAACTTTATCAGTGTTTTCATGCCCGCCGGAGGTGTCGCTTCGCTGGCTTTTTTTACGGGAGAAGTTGAAAAACAGGGAGTAACAAAGACGCGGATACATTTTGCATCATCCATTTATGCCTTTACAGGGATTCTGTCGGTGGTTTTGGCTGCCGTTCCTGTTTTCGTCTTTGCCATCATCAAAGGCCTTACTGGTTCCGGAGAATGGATTTCCCTCGCTGTTATCGTGGCGATGGTATTTTTCCTTTTTTCTGTTTATCATTCCATCATACATAAAAAATTGATCTACCGGCTGATCGTAAAGTTGTTGCCCTCTTCCGAAGTTTTTTTTGAAGATATTTCCAACCGCAGCCTCGACGTTAAATACCTGGTATATACCGTATTGATTTCAATCCTTGTAGATGTAACCGGCGTCGTTCATCTTTTAATTGCTATGAAAGCCCTTGGTTATCAGGCTTCACTCTTTTATGCTTTGCTCGGATACCTGACCGCCGTTCTTTCCCTGATAGTCTCGCCTTTCATGAGAGGGCTTGGCGCGGTAGAAGTTTCTTTATCGTTTATCCTGATCAGGTTGGGCTATTCAAATGTGGAAGGAGTCGCCATTGCTTTTCTCTACCGTTTCTTCGAATTTTGGGTACCCTTGCTGGCCGGGGCTTTTTCTTTTCTGGTCAGAATAAACCGGTTACTGATGCGGGTTTTCCCGGCATTGCTGATATTTGCCCTGGGAGTCCTGAATATCATTTCCGTTCTTACTCCTGCTATCCAGGAACGTCTCCTCAGGCTTGAACAATTTGTACCGATTGAAGTGATCAGCGCTTCGAATTATTTCGTCCTTCTGGCAGGCATCCTTATGCTGTTGTCAGCGATTTATATGCTGAAGGGGTTACGAAATGCCTGGTGGATAGGCCTTGCGCTCTCAGCTTTTTCGGTTTTGGGGCATCTTTTCAAAGCCATTGATTATGAAGAAGCAGGTATAGCGCTGTTGGTTTTTATGATGCTCCTTTTTTCAAGAAGGGAATATCGCATCAAAGGCAACCCCCGGCTTCATTTCATCGGGATACAGTCGGCAATGCTGGCGGTGGTGACGGTTCTGATATATGGGACCATAGGCTTTTACTTCCTTGATGAAAAGCATTTCGGGATAAATTTCAGCGCGTTACAGAGTGTCCGTTATACCATCAGGAACTTCCTGCTCCTGGGAAGTTCCGACCTGGTTCCGCACAGCCGCTTTGCCAAAGATTTTCTTCTCAGCATAAATCTTAGCGGGGCAGTATCGGTTTCCTTCCTGTTTTATACCATGATCAGGCCCTATATTTTTAAAGGAGAAGCATACCCTGAAGGCCTGGCCAGGGCCAGACAATTGATAAATTCCTATGGCCGTTCCGGAATGGATTACTTTAAAACATACAATGATAAACTGTTTTTTCTTCCCGAAGGAATTGATGCATTTATATCTTACCGCGTGGCCGGCAATTTTGCGGTTGCGCTTGAAGACCCTGTTGCTGCTGATGAACAGACTCTGGAGCAGTGCATCGGACAATTCGATAAGTACTGCTATGATAATGGCCTGAAAAGCATTTTCTATCGGGTCCCGGAAGAAAGCCTGCGGTATTATGAACGCTATCTGAAGAAGAACCTGTTCCTCGGTCAGGAAGGCATCGTAAAGCTGGAATCTTTTACCCTGCAAGGTGAAAGAAATAAGGCCCTTCGCAATGCCATTAACAAAATCAGCGACCGGGGCTATTCCTCCACCGTTCACCTGCCGCCTGTAAAAGACGGACTGATGCAAAAACTGAAGGCTGTATCGGATGAGTGGTTGCGGGCCAATCAGCGACATGAGATAGTATTCTCGCAGGGTATGTTTGTGTGGGAGGAATTGAAACAGCAAACCATTCTTACCGTTGAAAATGAAGAAGAAAAAGTGATAGCCTTTGTCAACATCATTCCCGATTATGCACCCGGTGAAGGGACCTATGACCTTATCAGAAAGACGGATGATGCTCCAAACGGGGTTCTCGATTTTTTGCTGACAGAGTTGTTCCGATACCTGAAATCGCAGGGCTGCTCAACGGTCAATCTGGGTTTTGCCCCGCTGAGCGGAATAAATGACCCGAATACATTCCCGGAAAAATCAATGCGGTTTGCCTACGAAAAAATAAAAGCCTTTTCACATTACAAAGGCCTTCGCAATTTCAAGGAAAAATTCTCTCCTGAATGGCGCAACAAATACCTTGTTTATTCAAACGATTATGACCTCTTACAGATACCGGCAGTTTTAACAAAAGTTATTAAAGTAGCGGATTGATGGGAAAGAAAATACTGATCATCACCGGGCTGATTGCCTGTGTCCTGGCCTGCATTGGCGATTTTGCCGTCACTTTCATCTTCGGCAGGTATTATCCCGGATACAGCCAGCTTCATGATACAATGAGCTCATTGGGGGCGTCAGCCAGCCCTGTTTCTGATAAGGTGTCCTTGTGGTGGGTCATCCTGGGAATCCTGATAATTTTATTTGCTATAGCATTCCGACTGGTTATTGGTCCCCGGAAATATTCCTGGTTAGCCGCCATTATGCTGGTCATATACGGTGTGGGCGAAGGATTCGGTTCGGGATTGTTCAAAGCCGATCCGGCAACCGGGGCGCTGATCAGCGCATCATTTATTCATAATGCTCTTGGCGGTACAGGCGTTGCCGCACTGATGTTCTTTCCCCTGGTAATGCAGAAAATAATTCCCCGTTCCGAAAACGTGCGGCTTTTCCGCTATTCAACGGCTGTTTTTATTATCGGGCTGATTTTCATCGCCCTCTTCCTTTTTCGGTTCAGTAATTTTGAAATCCTGAAAATATACAAGGGGCTCTGGCAGAGGCTTTTTGTCCTGAACCTGTATATCTATCTCCTTGTTGTTGATGGGATTCTGATCGGAAAATTTTTTCGAAAGCATACCGGCAGCCGGTTTTAAGAAATCCCGAATAATCGGCAACAGAGCAGGCATGGCTATCGTTGAAACTTGCTTGTGACACCCTTTTGACCGGAAGCGGATTTTGAGATCCGGGGCTTGAAAAATAAAGCAATCGCTTATGGTTCTAAATTATAGTCAGGCAGTATACAGAGACCGGTAATAGTGCGCTTTGCACAAAACCCCTTAAACTGCCGATATCCGTCATAAGTGAAACCATAACAAACAAAAAGGAAGGCCCCGACCGGATAATTTATCGGGATATAGCTTTTATTCTTTCAATCTTGAGATGACGATCGAGGGAGTAGGTTGTTTCCGACACTTCAAGGTAATTCAATATGGCCAGGCATTTTGCATAATACTTTACCCGTAATTCATTATGAATCAAGCCCGAATCGGATCCGTCGGCGATCAGGAGCAGGATTTCGGCCAGTTGTTCCAGGTTTGCAGGACCGAACTTCTTTTCATCAAGCAGGTATTTCACCAGCTCGTTGTCGGGAATTTCGAGGAGACGGTCAAGGTCGAGGTCCAATTCGTCCTTCAGCGTCTGGTTCGTAAATCCGATGCCTTCATCCACCCGGCCGCTGTTTTTCAGTCCCATAAGCCGGGCCAGGATCAGGCCCAGTACCCGGCCCATTTGCTCAAATTGACGCAGAAGATAGTCTTCGATCGGCATAGCTGGTGGCATTAAAAGGCAATAAAGGTAACGTAAAAGGGTTTGCGCCGGGCATGTTCCGCAATTCCGGTTTTGCCGGGCTGGCATTGAAAAGCGATTTCCATACAGCGATTCCCAATTCGGGAACCTTATATAGGGACTATCATGGTTCCGGATAAGTATCTGCCGGTTGAACTGCAGGATGCATTGCATTGGATAAGCATGAACCCCGGTGTCCTGACGGTCATCGGGGTTCAATAAATTTAAGGGCCGGCATAAACCGCCGGTAAAAGAAGGCCGGGAGCTATGTGGTTATAATGTATAATGAACGGCCACTCCGTTAATGTTGCCGCTCACCGTGCCGCCCGTGCCATTCGTATTGATGATGATCGTCAACTGTACATTCACCGTTTGGTCATAACCGTCGCCGGTTACACGGTAGCCGCCGCCTATTTCCATACTGGAGGCAGTCCCGAAAGTGCTCCCGCCCGGTTGCAGGGTGAAGGTTCCAGCAAGCGAGATATAGGGCGCGCCGTTGATGGTAAAGGTTTTGCCGTCCGATGTGAGCGTGAAATCGTTGATGGTCTCCGTCAGTCCCAGCAGCATCGTACCGCCTGTAATAGCGCCCGTCTGATCGTCAATGTTCATGTTCCCTGAAACGTTACCCAGGACGTGAATCGTACCGCCTTCAATTCCGGTTACCGTATTATCCACATCTATATAAATATGATATGACGATTTTAAAGCTTTACCCTGCGCATTCCACATCATGCCTGCGTTGAATATTTCCTGAACGAAGACCTTATTGTCGAATTTGGTCTCTTCGGTTTCGTCCTTTTTACAACCGAACATGGTTACCATGGCAGCCATACAGAGAATTCCAAGTGTTTTTTTCATTTTTTTTGCGTCAGTGTTTTGAGTGCTAACTCCGCACTTTTAGAATTGGATAGGGTTGGGGAATAATGATTCAGGATATTAACCGGTTTAATCTGGTTCGTTGTTGATTACATTAACAAATGTATAAAATTTGTTACATTATCGTCATAGTCCGGAAAAAAAACTTCCTGATTTTGGTTCAGGTTGATGGAGCCTGTTTTAAAGTTACAGGCGTTTATTTGCTGAATCTGTCAATGGAGGCCCTGACAAAATCAACCGGTATCCCGACGGCAACGGAAACCTGTTCTGCCGTTAATCCTTCGTTGCTCAGCCTGTACGACAGATATTCCAGCGATTCGCCGATATCAATGATGTGCCTGTCCGGATCATACACTCTGACGACCTTTTGCCTCCAGGGTTGTTCCCTGGCTTCGTGTACAAACTCAACCTTCTGCTCCTTTAACCGGTCGGCCAGATGATCAATATCATCAAATTCAAAGTATAGTTCAAAATTATTGCCTCCCTGCCGGATCGGCTTGTTATCAATGAGCCGGCTGAAATGCGATTGCAAATGGATGGCAAAATCCCCCTCGAATGTGACATTCTCTCCCAGGTCGTATTTTACTTTCTGGCCAAGGACGCCTTCATAGAAATCGCGGGAACGTTGGATATCGGCAACGGTTATTAACGGACAAATGTACTTCATGGCTGATTATTTCTGAAAATGATGAAAAGGTTTGGTGATGATTCGTTATAATGCGTTTTTTTTCCCAATGTACCTGCTGTAATTGGTCACTCCTGATTTGCGGATAATATTAATGCTGTCGGGAGCGAAAAAATCAGCATAATCAGGAGGGCCGTTACATTCGAGACAGGTAAATTTATGATCCCCTTCATAGGTTGCTATGAAACTGTAGTTCCCGATAACGATGTTTAACGAACTATCCTGATATTTCTCAATGGTTACCAAGGTGTTGTCCGAAATGGTGTCGGCGCTCCAGTTCATGATCGTATCGTTAACCGGGTCGAAATAATGAAAGGTTTCCAGGCAGGCGTATGTCCCGGTTAAACTATCCCGAAAATCACCCTGAAATTCACCGTTCTCCTCCTCACAAGAAGTTACGACGAACAGGGCAAGGATGAGGGCTGACAGGCAGCCGGCAATTTTCAACTTGACCATGGTTGAATGATTCTTGGGCAGATGAACCTGATTGCTAATAGTAAATTCATCTTTTTGTACGCAAATTTAGTGAATAGTTGGGATGAGATGATGGTTAACCCGGGAACCAAGGACGATGGACGAGTTCAGCGTAAGCTAATCATCGTCGGGTTCCCGTTCCTTGGCAGTGCAGTATGCTGCTCATATTCCTGTTTATCAGACGGTTTTATTTTATTAGTCGGGCTAATTATCTTTTAAATTCAGTTTTACAATCTTTACAATAATAAGACAGCTTGACATTATTAAATGGAGTCCCAATCAGTAACGATAACAAGATCAAAATTATCTTACTGAATTTTTTATGTCCTAATCCAAATATTACATTTTCTGAATCACAATTTGGACATTTTATTTTTGTGTCACTATCCTGTCCTAATAGCGCATTTGCCTTATCGACATCTTTATCATCGATCATTATTTGAATTCCTGCTCCCACCATGCCATTGTATCCCGGCAAAAGAGATGTAAAATTCTCATTGGTCAAAAAGCAATCGATACCGGAATCAATCAATCGTGTCTTAATCAGATTGGCTTCAAATGTATCATTACAAGTCTTAAAGCAAATTATTGCCATGAGTCTGTTTTTAAAATCAATAATATCTTTATGCCACTTCCCCGGGATGCCGACGGTACTCATTGCCGTGTTCCCGCAAGACGGGACGGGCATTGTACGCAACTCATGTTCCTGTTTATCGGGTGCCTGCTTTTCGATTAATCTAAATATTCTTATTGATACACAGTTTCCTGCCTAGATTAAAAGACTTTTTACAATCTTCTGCAAATACTGTTTCCCGTCTCCTGAGTCTTTTTTTTCCATCAAAATAGGTCATAGCGTATTTGCTATAATCATCAAATTGGTATGTAGCCGTTGCTGTCAAAGATTCGCAACTGCCAAAGGTGCGTTTCATTAATTTTTGATGATATCTGAAAAGTTTATTGTATCCGATCAGCGGTAAGGCATAATCCGGAGCATTCATGGTATAGATAAACGCTGTACTGATTTTTTTTCCAAAAGATGATGGCTTGCCTTCATAAGAAGTGTATGGGAAGATTAAGCGTTCCATGAATGACTTCATTTCTCCCGACACGGAAGTAAAATAAATCGGGGAGCCCAATACGAGCGCATCACATTCACGAACTAATTGTAAAACAGGCTCCAGGCCGTCTTTCATTACACATTTGGTTACCTTGTTTCCTTTTAATTTACAGGCAAAGCAACTGGTGCAGCCTTTATACTGAATATCGTAAAGGTTAACTAATTCTGTTTCTGCACCTGTTTCTTTTGCACCTTCCAGGCACTTTTCAAGAAGCATATATGTGTTCCAGTTTTTTCTGGGACTTCCATTAACGGCAACAATTTTCATTTCTCTTTGCCCTGATTTATTATTATTTCAATCACATTTCTCGTTTTATTCACAATATCGGAGTAAATCTCCGCTACACGGAATAACTCCTTCAAAAATACCCGATTCTTTCCAATGAATAAGAATTATTTGTCGGCCGGCAGGCGGAAAAACAGTTCAACCGGGGCTCATCGCCGGGCTCCCGAAAACGGGACAGGGTTGCACGCCGCTCATATTCCTGCTCATTAACGACATTGCTTTTCATTTTCGAGTTGTCATTAATTATGGATTATCAATTTATTGGTAAAAATTAGCTTATCGTTCTGATAGATATTTAAAAGATAGAGTCCATTTTGTAAACCTTTACTTTCTAAAGTTATTTCCCTTCCTGAAATATAATTGAGCAGCCTGACTTGCTGTCCGACTGAATTATAAAGTCTGAGTGTCGCGTTCCTTAGATAATAATCTGATTCTATTTTGGTTTGTCCGGAAAATGGATTGGGGTAAATGCGAATTCCTTCAGTCTCTTTTTTATCTTCCAAACCATTAATATAAAATGAGCAAAAACAATGATCACAAACAGGGTTGTTAAGGTAATAGATTATTTCATTTTGTTTGAAACATGTAAACAATTCAGAGCTTCCATTGGATGGGAACGAAATAATCAGAGGATTAAATAAACCACACCTGCCGATGCTCCCAATACCTTCGATGACAGTATCAATTAATCCGGGATATTCACCAATAGAGACAAGTGTATAACGTTTACGATATTCACCTGTATATAGCTGAACCGAATCGGTTTGTGTTACGACTCTACTAAAATCCTCGGGAAGACTATAGGGAAAATTATATGTAATTGTGTCACCGATAAGAAGATTGAAATCGTATAAAATAGTTTCTTGTGAATAATAAAAAACTATTGTGTAAATTCTTTTATTTTCTTCTCGTATTGCAGCATAGTAAGTTGAATTGGGATTTGTAAGTGTTGAATCAAGAAGTTTATAAACTTTACTGTAAAGCTTTCCATTAATGATTGTATCACCATTCAAACCGAAACGTGTATCTTCCCACCAACCGGGATAGAAACAATTTGTACCATGAATTCCCCAAAAGGCGTTCGAGTCAGGAAAAGGGTGGTAAACATTTGTCTGAGATTTCCCGGTGTTAACAATAATCAAAATCGTAAGGATAGTTAATAGTTGTTTCATGATGTTTAAAATTTTTATGTTCTGTCAATCTGCCGGATTGTTATCTCATTGTAGTATATGTTCCCAGGCTACATGCTGCCAGGCTTTCTAATCACTCAACGTCCCAAGTAGCAAAGAACACGAATTTAGTTTTTGTTTTTCTTAGAAGCACAAGCTAAAAGCCTGGTAGAGTGTAGCCTGTGTTACCAACAGCTTTGTTTTTCATTCTTTATTATCTAGCCAATTATTTTTTAAGACAAGTCTGAAATAGAAGAGGGTATATAGGCCGTTTAGAAAGAAAAGTCCAAGCAATTGACCAACTCTCTTGTCTTTTGTTGACCAAATAATAATATTCCAGATCCAGAATGGAAAGACAAGTAAGGTTGTGTTTATTCTCCAATTAGTAATGATCTCGAACTCATCTTGTGATAGTCCATTAAACGCTAAAACTGTTTGGGCAATAATTATCAGAATTGCTATTACATTAATGACAAAAAGAGTGTAGTATAAATATGTTTTAATCATTGCCTCATTTAGTTTCTTTCCAATCGAATTTAAAAATTACACATTTTGTTTGGCGTTAAGTATAGTTTGGCCGCCAAGTAATGCTAGGCAATTTATTTGTTCTTTAGTTTCATTTCCTTTTTTGAGGTTGTTGGTAACGTTCCGCAGCTACCCGCTGCCAGGCTTTTATTCAACCAGCTTCCCAAGAAGCATAAAACACGAATTTAGTCAAAGCTTCACAAGAAACAAAAGCGAAAGCCTGGTGGCGGGTAGGTGCTGTTATGCACCGCTTATTTTAACTCGTTCTCTATTAATGATTTAATTACATCTTTCATTTTCGCTTTATATCCCTGCTGAGAATAAATAATTTCTCCTTTTTTGTTAATCAAAAAAAGCGATGGGTAGCCTTGAACATTATACAATGCAGGAACTCCCTTTTCTACTAAAACAATTGGATAATTAATTTTGTTAGAGTTAATGAAATCCGGTAATTTTTTAAATCCCTTCTCAGAATGATCCACACTATTTATTCCAATTATTCTTAATCCAATATTTCCATACTCGCTTTGTAGTTCAACAAGTTCAGGGATTGCCAAAACACACGGATAACAAGCCATATAAAAGAAATCAAGTAAAACAACATTTTCTTTCAAATCAGCAAGGTTAAACTCTTTCTTATCAGGGAATAATTGTCCACTGAAATCTGGCGCTATTTCACCTTCAATCAACTTAGGAGTCGCTGTATTTGTTTTTTCATAATATACTTCATGCTTGTATTTACACATATAACCTTTAATTCTTTTTTCAAGTTCTGAAGGATCAATATCTTCAAAGTTTATTTCTGTTAGGTTCCATTCAGAATATTGAATGTTATTCTGAAATTTAATTTGCCAAATTCTCTTTTCAATTAAATTGTTAGATTGATTAATCCATATTTGCTCTTGATTTTCCGTAAACTGTTGTTCATCTGGATAAAACAAAGAAATTATCCAATACGATACATTCTGAAAAGTAGTATCTGAAAACTTAACTATATTTACTGAATCTTCAATTTTTTCTAGCAATGCCAATGGGTTAATGTAATAAGTTTTAATTAAATCATTTGTAAAATCACTTTTCAAAGCCCATTTTTGTTCCTTCGGATTTTGATACTCAATAATTGTCTTGGCTCTGTGGTTTATTGAATAAATGCTATTAAGATCATAGTATTTCTCTATACTGTCTGAATGATTTATCATTAATTTTGCACCGAATAAAGAATCATTAGGTGCTTTTTGTATTATGCAGTCAGCTTTTATATGAATTGTGTCTTCTTCAGTCAGGTATTTAAATTGATAATCAACTTTGTAAGAAACGAAATTATGTTTAGTTGATTCATTGATTAATGTTCTTAGTATCTTATTGCCAAATTGGGATTCTTGTCCAAATCCTAATATAGGAATGAAATAAAGAATGAGATAAATTGATTTTGCTTTCATATCTTTGCTTTAAGTGGTGTATAACGGACGGAACTATATGCAGTTGGGGATTGCGGGTTGCTTTCCTGTCGAACCGCACCGCCGTTGTTGCGGGCTGTGAACTTTGTTGTCCGCGCCGAAACCCCAATTGACATATAGTTTTTGTTATAGGGCGTTTTCATTTGTCTCAATGTTTAATATCAACTCGTTAGGACTCGGAAAATTGATTGGTAACAGGTCAATTCTAAATGGTAATTCCATGTTTCTCAACTCGTCAATATTTTTGTCTAAAAGTCCGTTCTCACTGCAATAATTGAAAGTCAGCTTTAAATAGCGTCTGATAATCATTAAAGGTAAAAATTGTCCTCTAAAATTCATCCATTCCATTAAGTCCTTTTTCCCCTTTGAGCTGTTGCAAGTCCTACAAGCGAAAATTAAATTCTCTGCATCGTCCCGTCCACCGAGCTTTTGAGGAAAAATATGGTCTAACGCTAACTTGTCTGACGAGCCGCAATAATTACAAATCTGTCCAGTTTGTAATTTGATTTTCTCGTCGTCAAAAATTGTCCGCATATTCATTGTCCCAGTTTTAAGTCCTTTGAATAATCTGGCTCGAATCATGTAGTTAAACTCTCCGTATTTCTCTTGTTTCTTGTCAACAGCGGTATGAGCCATTGCCAAGTTCGAGTATGATAAGTAAATTAATTCTCTAACTGTCTCAATTTGTTGTTTTGCCATTTTCAAGTCTTTTGTGTCTGTCTGCAAGCTTTTTAAAATGCCCTATAACGGTTGGCGGTATGAAAAGTTGCCGATTGCGTGCGATTTCCTGTCAAGTTACACAAAAGTTGAAGCGGGCTACAACCCTTGAATTTACTACTAACTCGGCAATTTTTTATACCGCTTGTTAGCAACTGGGCGTTCTTGTCTGTCAATGGTTTGAGATATATTTCTAATTCTGTCATTCCTTATTTTTCTGTCTTTAAAGATTTAGTTTTTTAGTGTCGGCAAAGTCAGGGCTGGCAAAATAGACAAGCTCTTTGGCAGGTTTTGGTTTTAGCGTTGGCTGGTGCGACCTGACAATGTGCTTGGCTATGTGCTGTGGGCTTTTTCATTTCATTATATTTCTTTTGTTTCTCCATCGTTCATTTCAACTATTGGTGTTGTAAAAATCTTGTCATATTCGCTTCCGCTAAAAGTATGAATTGGAACAATATTTTTTGGTTTTATTGCTTCAACCATTTGTTTTAATGTTTCTGTGTCTGCGTGTCCGCTTGTATGAATTTTATGTATTGTGAAATTGCGATTTGTCAAATAGTCAAGGAATTTTTTTGTGTCTGATTTTTGCAAATACCCTTCCCACATTGAATATATGAGGTTTCCGCCATCAATTTCATTTATGTTTTCTAAGTCTTTTTGCATTGATGGTCTTACAATCATTACAATCTTGTCAGCCTGATTACTAATTTCTTCTTTAGTGATTTTAAAATTTTTGAATTGATACAGAATTTGTTCGTGTCCTTCATTTTTCAATCGTCTGCTTGTGTAATAAGGAAACATTACTTTCAAATTTTCGAACTCTTTTGAAGGGAAAGGGATTTTAGCAAATTTTGATAATTCTTTCAAAATCGTTGCTACATAAACATCAACGACAAAAATTTTATTGGTTCTTATACAAGCCCTGTAAACTGAAACAATTCTATCAATATTTTGACCTGAAGTGTATATTAAATTGATTTTGTTTTGCTGTTGAAAGACTTCCATTAAGTCATTCTCAATTTCTGTTTCTGTCTTAAACGGTTTGCTTTCTCTACCAATGGTTGTGCCTTCAAGAAGTAAATAATCCACATTCTGAGGTGCATTGTGCGTAAACCATTTAAAAGCGTTTGCTTTTCTGCCGTGGTTTCTAAAATCACCTGAATAAAATATGCTTATACCTTCCGCTTCAACTAAAAATGAATACGCATCAAAAGCGGAATGGTCAGCCCAATAAGGCGTAATTGAAAAGTCGCCAATTTGAAAAACCTTTTCTTTTTCAAAGTAGTTAGCATTTTCAATGATTATTTCTTGCGGAGTAAATAAACTATTGAGTTCAATTATTTTATGTGTTGCTTCACCCAAAAAATGTTTTACTTTTTTATCAATGAAATTGCTTAGTCCGTAATGGTCTTGATGTGGATGCGATATAATTACACCATCAATCAATTTGTCAGTTTCGTTATAAAGCCCTTTAATATCAGGCAAAACACCGTGTTCAATTAATTCTTGGGGGTTTAACTCTTTGAATTTGCTAAAATCAAATTCTTTTCCATCTCTTTCAACTAATGGCATACCAAAGTCAAGCAATATTCTAGTGTTTTCAGTCCAGACTTCAACACACGAACCGCCTATTTCTTTTGTGCCACGATGGATTTTAAATTTCATAAATTACCAATTTGATAAACCGTTTTTCATAGTGAAATTGAATGTTTGAAGGTTGTTTAAGAAAGTTGAACCAATTTGTGTTCTTGCAAACTGTAAAATTTCATCAAACTTTGTCTTTGCCGAACTTTTATAATTAAATTCCGAAATAATCAAGACAGGAATAATTTTTTTGATGATATTAGGTTTACTCCAATTAGGATTTATTAAACCAATTTTTTGTTTTTGCTCCAACATTTCAAAAACTGCACATTCCAACTCTTTTTTCGGGAAACTTGTAAAAATATCGTTGTACAACCCTATTTGCAGGGGACTAAGATAAATTCCTGAGGTATTTGTTCCGTGTTTATATTCAATCAACAAAATATTTCCGTCTTTGTCTAATGCTAAAAAATCAAGTTCATTTCCAATTGCCTTTTCCCCTAAATCTTTTCCGTATCGTTCAGGATTGAGGTCTGAAATTTCACGTTGTAGTTGTTTGTATTTTTGTTGTAGGTTTCCAAAAAGATTGTCTTTCTCTGCTTGGTCTGAATAGCCGATTACTGCTTCTTTGTCAATAATTACAAAATCAGTATCAGGGTAGCCACAAATTCCAAATATTTTCGACAATTCGTTTTGATAAAAACCTTCTTTTTTGTTTTTATAATACCTGTCAAATTTACTGTTCTGTTCGATTTGAGTTATTAAATATTCAATTTCATTCTGGAAGTTTTCACTTAAATTTTTCAGTCCATAAAGATTTGGCGAAATGGCTTTGTACTTTTCGTCAGCATCAATTAAAACAGATGTGCTGTTTACTGGAAGAACTGATATAATTCTAGTTAGACCACGATAGACTGAAATCCATTCTTTTGAACTGTTTTTACCAATTAAGAAATCTAATTCTTTATGAATTTTGACGAAGTCAAATAGCCACCTTAATTCACCGCCAGTTTCTAATAAACTTGCAAGTCCTTTTGATATGGTTCTATTATAATACATTCTCTTGTTTTTTAAATGACCAAACACGATTTTTTACAAGTCCAAAGAGTATCGGGGCTAAAAAAATCATAACTATTCCTGCAATTCCCCTGCTTTGTCTTCGATTCTTGCCACTTGGCGAAATTAGATTGACAAGGTATATTGCAAAGATTACTCCCAACGGAATTTTTGTGATTAATGCCAACAATGTTTTAAAAATGTTTCTGTTGTCAATAAATGTTGTTACAATAATCCATAAGAGCAAAAGTCCTTCAACTCCGACAAAGATATTTCTCAATATGCGGTTGTCTATTTTGTCACCTAAAATGTAGAACAAACCAAGCGGAGCAAGGACAAGCATAAAAACTTTTGTCAAGTCGGCAAAATCCCGATAAACCGTTATTGTTTTTGTAAAACCCAGTATTATTCCGAGAAGCAAAATTCCAATGCACCCGTATATATAATATTCGCTTGGTATTGTTTTTAAATATTCCATTTAATTTTTATGACTTTTAATTTTCGAAATTGCCAATTCTGTGC